>VFQS010000156.1_pt1 | contig 91218 bp, 79 predicted proteins | sample 3512361 | NCBI WGS metagenome assembly VFQS01 (sample SAMN10412375, study PRJNA504923) | tailings metagenome | isolation source: Relicate 1 Philex TSF3 active mining | place: Philippines | reverse complement strand
ATTCGGTACGGAATATCGCGTTTACGCAGCGCATCTTCCATAGCACGAGATTGCGCATTGGTACGATACAAAACAGCAAATTGCCCATTGTGCATTTGATGTTGCATCTTTTGCTCAAAAATAGTTGCAGCTACAAAACGACCTTCTTCGCCATCGGTTAAACTGCGGTGGACTTTAATTTTTGGTCCATCAGCATTGGATGTCCAAACAATTTTATCCAACTTGGTTTTATTCTTGTCAATAACGTTATTTGCTGCTTCTACAATATTTTTTGACGAACGATAATTTTGTTCCAAACGATACAATTGCACATTATCGTAATCCTTCTGAAAATTTAAGATATTATTGATGTTGGCACCACGAAAGGCATAAATACTTTGCGCATCATCACCTACTACACAAATATTTTGAAAACGATCAGACAACGCCCGAACAATTAGATACTGCGAATGATTGGTATCTTGATACTCATCAACTAATATGTATCTAAATCGGTCTTGATATTTCGCTAATACATCAGGATACAAATTCAATAATTCATTGGTTTTCAATAATAAATCATCAAAATCCATGGCACCCGATTTAAAACAACGCTCCACATAATTCTGATAAATTTCGCCCATACGCGGTTTTTTACTCATCGCATCAGCTTCTTGCAATTCGGGATTATTAAAATAAGCTTTAACCGTAATCAACGAATTTTTATACGAAGAAATCCGACCTAAAATTTGTTTGGGTTTGTATATGTCTTTATCCAATTGCATTTCTTTGATAATAGCCCCTAGTAATCGAACAGAATCTTGAGTGTCATATATCGTAAAATTAGATGGATAACCTAACTTATCGGCCTCATTTCGTAATATTTTAGCAAAAACCGAGTGAAAAGTTCCCATCCACAAGTTTTTTGCTTCGTTTGTTCCCACAATATCAGCAATTCGTTTTTTCATTTCACGCGCCGCTTTGTTGGTAAACGTTAAGGCCAAAATATTAAAAGCATCAACACCCTGACTCATTAAATTGGCAATACGAACGGTTAATACACGTGTTTTACCAGAACCCGCTCCCGCAATAACAATCATGGGACCATCCTTTTGCAAAACAGGTGCTTGTTGTGCTTCGTTTAATTGGCTAATATACCGTTGTATTTCTTTCATAGTCAATAGGTGCTTTATCTATTTTACAAAAATACATTATGAAAGGGGTTATTACAAAAGAAGTTATTAACCATTAGAACAAGAATACAAACAACCGTTGTACTAATTTGATATTTAATTTTTTTACTCTTAATTTGCACTATATTTAAATCGTATTTAAAATGACCATAGAAGATAAATTACTAGAAATAGCAGCTTATACCTTACCAGCTTTAATTACTGGCGGAGTGGCTTTTGTAATGATGCAAAAATTCTATAACAGTGAAGAAAGCAAACGCAAGTTTGAATTGCTAAGAGAAAATCAAAAACAAGCGCTACCTATTCGCTTGCAAGCCTACGAACGAATGGTATTATTACTAGAACGCATAAATCCAACTCATTTATTATTGCGTGTGGCGCCAATAGGAAAAAGCAAAGACGATTATGCTACTTTATTAACGCATCAGATTCAAACTGAATTTGAACATAATTTATCGCAACAAATATATCTTACTGCTGAAACGTGGCATGTTATCTTAAAAGCGAAAAACAGTACCGTACAAATGATCAGAAAACAGGCGCTTAGAGAAGAAGTGGCTGATGCCGATAAAATGAGAGAAGCCATAATGCTTGAATTAACAGAAGTTGAAGCACCAAGTACTATTGCAATCAGTTTTATAAAAGAAGAATTGAAAAGAGTTTTTTAAAATCTTATAAAAAAATTACATACAGATTTCACAGATTTCACAGAATATATTTTGTGTTAATCTGTGTTTTTTTTTATTGTTTTACTCTGTTAAAAACTTATTATATAAAGCTGCTAAACTTTCATTCGCTTTTTTAGACAACTCTTCTACCCGACTTCTAAATGTTGTATTTTTTAAATTTTCACGAATAGTATCTCTACAAAATTTAGTAAACTGCCACTTATGATGTACCGTTGCTTTAAACAATAATTCAATCACTTGTTCATCATTCGGATTGAGTTGCAATAACAATTCTAATGCATTTTGTCTGACCGAACTTTCGTATTGATCTGAAGCAAAATCTACTAGTTGATCATAAGATGATTTTTTGACTTGCTCCGAAACATTTTCAGAATTAATGGCTAATGCCAACCAATTCAATCGAAAACTCATATCGTTATTTCCCACAATTCCTTTAGTTTGTTCTAAATAACGTAAGCGCTCCTCTGGAAAATTATCACACAAATGGTTAAGTGCAATTTCTTTAGTTATATAGGAATCGTCTAATAATAATGTTTCATAAGCTGCTTTAAAATCGAGTGGTATGACTTGCATTGTTTCGGCCACCGCTTGTCTAACAGGAATAGAATTTGTAGCTAATGCGGCATTCAATAGTATTTTACGTTCCTCATAAGGTAAATTTTGAGTTTGATAAACAATATATTGCTTAATCGGGTAATAGGCATCAGATTGCATTATTGCTACTAATTCAGACAAAGACTTTTTACTTTTTCGGAGCGTTGAAAAATCTTGAATAAAGCTATTTTTATTCAAGTACTTTTGAGCCAAAGTACGATCAAATCCTGCCGTTTCTAACCAAACCTTTTTGAAATTTTCCACATCATAGCCCGAAATTTCTTTAACAATTTTTAAGAAATCATCAGTATGCACGTTTTTATATTGGTATTTCTTCAAATACTTTTTAACCGCTTTTTGGAAAAGCTTTGCTCCAATGTCTTCACGCATCACATGTAATGCCCAAGCACCTTTTTTATAAAACGATAACGAACTCGCTTTTTCATGCATCACTGGAATCGTATCCGTTTTTGCAGCTCGTTTTAATTGTTCGGCGTAATCGTTTAATTCTTCGTAGAAATAATCATCGCCAAACAAATAACGTTCTGCTAACAAAGCATAATAAGTCGCAAAACCTTCTTGTAACCAATGGTGTTTACCTGATTGCGCAGTAACTAAATCTCCAAACCATTGATGTGCTAACTCATGCGCGTTTACATTGCAATAATTTCGATCATTAAATCCAATGCTGTCAACTACAAAATCTTGTGAAAAGATCGTTGAAGTCGTATTTTCCATTCCTGCATATAAAAAATCTCTTACGGGTACTTGACGGTAAATTTTCCAAGGATACTTCACACCTATTTCTTGCTCTAAATAATCAAATAGTTCTTTGGAATAGCGATACGTAGGTTCAAATTTTGAAACATCATTTTTATCTATATAAAATTCTAAAGGTGTTCCTGATTGAGTTTTTGTAAATTGTTTTTCGAAATTACCAATTGCGAACATAACTAAATATGACGACATGGGTTGTTGCATTTGAAAGCTCCAAATTCTATTATGACTGGATTTATATAAAGGATTTTTAAGTATTCCATTGGAAATTACTTTATATTTTTTATGAAACTCAACTGATAAATTAAAAATCACTTTCTCATTCACATCATCAAAACTGGGTAACCAATGACTCGTGTAACGTCCTTGTCCTTGGGTCCAAATTTGTAAATTCTCATCTTGACCTGTAAAATAAAGCGTTTGTTTGGGTTTTGCGGAATAACTAAAAGATAGTTTGTTTATTCCTTTTTTAAACCCTTCAAATAAATCTAATGTGCTTCCCGAATTTTTAAAATTAACTAATTTCCCATTAATCACAACTTCTGAAAATTCCATATTCTTAGCATCAATTTTAATCGTATCAATTATCTTTTTGATTTTAAATTCATAGATAACTTTACCAGAAATTGATTTTTCAATATGGTTTGGAGAAACAAAAGCATCACATTTAATAAAATCAACTTTATCCGTTTGTTGGGCAAATGAAAGACTTACAAATAATAAAGAAAAAAGAATTCGAAACATTTTAACGGAATTTAATAAAGTACGAATATAAACATTTTCAAATTCTCTCTTTTTTAAATTAACAAATTATAAACTATCTTCGCTTAATTAATTTTAAATATAACTTCTCGACTCCGTTCGAAGTGACTAACTGTAAACTGCGACTGTAAACTGTGAACTTATTAGAGACTCCCATAGAATATCTAAAAGGCGTTGGCCCCCAACGTGGCGATTTATTGCGCAAGGAGTTGGGCATTCATAAATATGTCGATTTACTGAACTTATTTCCAAACAGATACATTGACCGAACGCGTTATTACAAGATAAACGAACTCCAAAACAGTAATTCGGAAGTACAAGTTGTGGGTAAAATCATCAACATCAAAACCGTTGAACAAGGAAAGGGAAAATCAAGATTAGTCGCTACTTTTGTAGATGAAACAGGGCAAATGGAACTCGTTTGGTTTCAGGGACAAAAATGGATTCGTGAAAGCCTCAAAATCAATGTTTCGTATGTGATTTTTGGAAAAGTAACCCAATTTGGCGCTACTTACAATATGGCACATCCCGAAATGGAATTATTGGAAGATCACAAAGCCAGTCTTCGTTCGGCCATGCAACCCGTGTATCCAAGCACCGAAAAGTTAGCCAATAAAGGCATCTCAAATAAAGTCATCAATAAAATGATGCAGCAATTGTTTGTGGAAACGCAAGCTTTGTTTTCAGAAAACTTACCAAACTATCTTTTAGACGAATTAAAGTTAATTCCAAAAAATGCCGCTTTATTCAACATTCATTTTCCAAAAAGTCAAGATTTATTAGCAAAAGCGCAATTTAGATTGAAGTTTGAAGAGTTGTTTTTTATCCAATTGCAATTGATAACGAAGAACCTTATTCGCAAACACAAAATCAAAGGAATGCCATTTGATAAAGTGGGTGAAAACTTTACTAATTTCTATAAAAATCATTTGCCTTTTGAGTTAACGAATGCTCAAAAACGTGTACTAAAAGAAATTAGAAACGATTTAGGAAGCAATGCTCAAATGAACCGATTACTGCAAGGTGATGTTGGTTCTGGTAAAACCATAGTAGCGTTAATGTGTATGCTTTTAGCAAAAGACAACGGTTTTCAAAGTTGCTTAATGGCACCCACTGAAATTTTAGCTAACCAACATTTTAACGGAATTTCGGAATTAGCTAAAGAGCTGAATATTAAGATAAAATTACTAACAGGCTCAACTAAAACTTCAGATAGAAAAATCATCCACGAAGAACTCGAAAATGGTAGTTTAGATATTATTATTGGTACCCATGCCTTGTTAGAAGACAAAGTCCAATTTCATAATTTAGGATTAGCGATTATTGATGAACAACACAGATTTGGTGTGGAACAAAGAAGTAAATTGTGGGGAAAAGCCCCTGTTCCACCTCACGTTCTAGTTATGACTGCTACTCCTATTCCAAGAACTTTAGCGATGAGTTTGTATGGCGATTTGGATATTTCTGTCATCGATGAATTACCACCCGGTAGAAAACCGATTCAAACGGTTCATCGCTACGATTCCAATCGATTAAAAGTGTGGAAATTCATTAAAGATGAAATTGCAAAAGGTCGCCAAATCTATATTGTATATCCATTAATTCAAGAATCGGAGAAAATGGATTACAAAGATTTAATGGATGGTTATGAAAGCATTTCTAGAGATTTTCCGTTACCACAATACTCCATTTCCATCGTGCATGGAAAAATGAAACCTGCCGACAAAGATGAAGAAATGCGACGATTCGCCGAAGGAAAAACCAATATAATGGTTGCCACAACAGTTATTGAAGTGGGTGTAAATATTCCTAATGCTTCCGTAATGATCATAGAAAGTGCAGAGCGTTTCGGGCTTTCCCAATTGCATCAGTTGCGTGGTCGTGTAGGTCGTGGCGCCGAACAAAGTTATTGTGTTCTAATGACCAGTCATAAACTGAGTAACGATAGCAAAATCCGAATGGAAACTATGGTGCGCACCAATGATGGTTTTGAAATATCGGAAGTCGATTTAAAATTACGCGGTCCAGGAGATATTATGGGTAAACAACAAAGCGGAGTTTTAAATCTTCAAATTGCCGATTTAGTCAAAGACAAAGACATTTTACAATTAGCTAGGCATCATGCTATCAAATTACTAAAAGACGATGCCCCAATGGAAAAACCAGAACACGCAAAACTTCGAGAAGCATTCATCGAATTGAGCAAGAAAAAAACTATTTGGAATTATATCAGTTAAACAATAATAAAATGATTCAATACAACCCTAAAGACTGGATTACCTTTGTTTTTCGATTTCATAAATCTGACACCTTCCGCCAATTGATTCCAATGATGATCTTTATTGGACTATATGCTGCGGGCATTGCCTATTTAGAACTCGAATATTGGAAACTTTCTGAAAACAGTCATGTAAAAAACCTTACGATTATGCATACAACTGTTGGATTTGTATTGTCGTTGCTCTTAGCCTATCGCACGAATACTGCCTACGACCGTTGGTGGGAAGGAAGAAAACAATGGGGCGCATTAGTCAATAATAGTCGTAATTTAGCACTTAAACTTTCAGCCTTTTTAGAAGAAGAAAGCGACCGCTTATATTTCAGAAAAGTTATTCCTGCCTATGCTTCAGTTCTCTCAAAACATTTACTCAATGAAGAAGTAAGTCAAATGCTCTTTGAAGGACTAGATTTAGGAATAGACCATCACAAACACCGTCCTAATCAAGTTGCAAAAATGTTATTTCAAAAAGTGAATGATATGTATCTATCAGGAAAAATTACAGGAGACCAATTATACATCATCAATTCCGAATTACAATCATTTACTGAAATATGTGGTGCGTGCGAGCGAATTAAAAACACGCCTATACCCTATTCGTATAGTGCTTTTATTAAAAAGTTTATTTTCTTCTTTGTAATGACCTTACCGTTTGGATTTGTATTTAATTTAGGATATTATGTAATTCCAGTAGTAATTTTTATCTTTTATGTTTTAGCCAGTTTAGAACTCATCGCCGAGGAAATTGAAGATCCATTCGGTGGTGATGCTAACGACTTACCTATGACTAAAATCGCAACCAATATAAAAAAGCACGTCGAAGAAATTTTGTTATAAAAAATAAAAAAACGCTCAAGAATTTGAGCGTTTTTTTATAAAGTTTTAATTTAATTTTTTGTATTTAAATGTAACCTCAGTAGTTGATTCAGACAAATACTGAACAACATAATAATTATTGAGATTGGTTTTATAAATCCCAACAAAATTTGTAGGCGGTGTATCTGTATTAGCGCAGGCACTATTACCATCATTAACATGCAAACAATAATAATAATTTCCAATATCAGCAGCGGTCAATTGATCAAAAGTTTTATCATATACTAAAGCCATATCCGAATATTGCTCATTCCACCACATACGTGCATGAACTGTAGTACCTCCATAAGGAAACGTAAGGTCATAATTTTGAGATGGAAACATAGCACATGAAGGATCAGTACACAGTATACCCGTATCTAAATCATAATATTGTTGAAAAGGAATACTTGTAGTAGTTACAAGAGGAGTTTGCAAACAATCCGTTTGAATTCGATTTGGGTTTTGATATCCAGCTCCTGTACCTCCAAAATAAACTGTTGCTATGGCAGGTAAAGCACAAATTGATTGAATCAATTGCTGATCAAATGCACCATAACCAGTTCCTCCATAATATATAGTTTGCAGTAAAGGCAATGAACAAACACTCTGTATGTTTTCTTGTGCTGAATATCCCGTTCCATTACCTCCATAATAAATGGTTTCTAAAGTCGGATAAGAACACATATTTTGAATATATGTTTGCTCTGCATAACCAATACCACTTCCTCCATAATAAATTGTTTCAATTGTTTCTGGTGTACAAATGTTTTGTAATACAAGCTGCTCAAAAGTTCCCGAACTTCTACCTCCAGAATGCATAGAAGTAACAATCTTAGAATTGAATACACCACGCATACTAGGTAATGCAATTTGTGCACTTGCAAAGACCCCCAGAAAAAAGAGAAATAATATAAGTTGTAATTTCTTCATTTTCAGTTAACTTTAAAATGAACGAACTCCACGACCTCCTTGAAAAAATCCATAGTTATTGAATTGAACAAAATTTCTTGCAGATACTGAAGGCCACTCATGACCTTGCCAATTTGCTCCTCCTCCTTTAACTATAATTTTTGAAGGAGTCCAAGTAGGCATATCTGTAGATCCGTTGTCATTAGATTGACCATTCTCATACAAATTTCCATCGCCGTTTTGAGTCGTAAAGTCTGAAAAATCTACCGACCATCCACCAATACAAGATTCCCAAACATTACCCGTCATATCAGAAACACCATAATATGTTGCTCCAGCTGTAACTCTATTTGAAGTAGCGGTAGCAGAAATACCCACTCTATATAATCTATCAGTACCCATAACTGCTGGACCTAAATTTACTATAGTATTAGTAGCGCTTGAAGATCCATAGTTAGGAACATTATAACTATTACTAAAATCGGTTGAACCCCAAGAATACTCTAAAGATACAGGATTTAATGGACCTCTACAAGCCTTTTCATACTCAAATTCTGTCATTGGCCGTAAGGCTGCCCAATCTAAAAAGGATAGTATATTTTTAGCATTTAATACAACAGGCAAACCTAATCCGTCTTCTTCTTCATTAAACACACCATTAGCATTTAAATCATTCGCATAAACCGCTGGTTTAATTTGTGAGGTATTGTTTCCAGGAGTTGCAATTACTATTCTAGAAGATCTATTACCACAAGGCCAACAATGAAATTCGGTGCCCGAAGGTGATTCTGGAGGTGTCGTATTGGCTTGATAATCTCTCTGCATTCTCAATTGTTGATTATAAGATAATGTATTTAAAAACGCAACATATTGTCCTGCGGTGATTTCATACTTCATGCAATAAAAACGATCATAACCTAATGGAAAAGTCGATGGTAACGCTGCAGTTGAACCTAAATTATCACGTTGATAATTGGAAACAACACCTAAACCTGCAGCCTGTATAGCAGCCGTTATTAATTTTGGATTTGATGAAGACCCATCTGTAAAACCTCTTAAATTAGTTAATCCATCACCTATGTAAAATTCTCCTTGAGGAATATTTACCATTTCCATGCCATACACACCAATATTATCACTTCCTATAGGAGAGCTCAAAGTAAGAGTTACGGTAGCCTGGGCAATATTACCAACTCCTGGTGCAATTCTTTTAATAAAAACACCTTTATTATCAGCAACCTGGTCAACTTGTAATACACCCCCTGTAACTGAATTTCCGCTAGTTGCTATATTAGCATGTATCCAAGGACTACTAGCGTTGCTAATACAAGTTTGTCGTTTAACAAATACCCAAACAGCATCCCAATTAGACGGTCCGGTAGTAACTAACCAACTATTATCCCATTTTATCGTAAACGTAACAGTACTTCCATTAACAGATGGTGTACCAATAACTAGATTATTAGCATAACTCTGAAAGTTAAACGCTAAAAATAAAATTGCTATGAGTGTTATTTTTTTCATTGTATAAATATTTATAGTTTCTAATTTTTTATTTTTTTATTTATTGCATATCACCAGCCGTAACAATAATACCTCCACCAATATTTACAATGGTAGCTATAGCATAATTTCCGGCAGTAGCGGTATAGTTATTTCTATTTCTTACTGTAACACCTGATCCTCCATTAAAAGTAATTGTGTTAGCATCTAAACTTTTTTGTAATACCATACAATTAAATCCAATAGGTAAATTGTTTTCAAACGTAATTGAAATAGGAGCATTTGGATTACAAACTAATACTTTTCCTTTGTATTGTTCTGCGTTTGAATTACTTATTATAAGATTTGAAGTAATTTCAGAACTAATTTCTGCATTAGCGGTTATTGAACCATAAGTATTTACATTTTGAATAGAAGTGTTTCCTAATTGAATTGTATTTGAAGAATTTACCATAGCTCCGTATCCAATTGCAGTGGCATTGTTAAGATTATTAGAACCTGAACTTGTTTCAGTTCCAATAAATGTATTATTATTTCCTGAACTATTTGCATCTCCTGAACGTTTACCTACACCTACATTGTTACTCCCTGTTGTGTTAATTAAAGATTGATTTCCTATAGATGTGTTTGAATTACCGTCAGTTAATGAAATCAATGATTCTGCACCAACAGATGTATTTCCAAAACCAGTAGTCATTCCTACCAAATTAGCATAACCAACACTTGTATTATTATCAAAACTTGTTCCCACATAATTTTGCATAGCAGAATTTCCAATAGCAGTATTTCTTGTTCCAGTACTAACACCATTTAATGCACCAGCACCTACTGCAAGGTTTTCTCCGCCCGTAGCATTTCCTTTACCAATGGTTTGTGTATTAAATATTCCATTTGATGAAAATATTTTATCCCCATTAATACTTTGATTTGAGCTCAAATCAACAAAATTTTGTATTGAAGAACCTGTACCACCATTAGCAATTGGTAAGGTTCCAGTTAAAGAAGAAGCACTATTAACAGGTGTAGTCCAAACTAGAGTTCCTGAACCATTGGTAGTCAATACTTGATTAGCAGCACCATGAATGTTTGGATATGTAACTGTTCCTGAAGTAATTGTACCTGTCGAAGTAATATTTCCTCCAGCAACTGTGCTTACCCAGGCTTTAAAAGTTAAATCATAATTTGAATTAGCTCCATACACTGAAGAATAATAATCTCCCTGTGCATATAAATTATTTTCACTGGCTACCAAACCTCCAGGAGTAACCACCATATTAGGATCTAATATTTGAAAAGTATAAACATTTCCAGAAACTACATTTACATTTGAATTTATGTTTAAATCAAACCATCCACTAAATGGTGGAAGTGCTACAGTGCCTGAATATAATTGAGTACCTGATGTTCCTGTTCCTGTATATATATTAAGGGTACCATTTCTACTACCAATTGCTCCATTACCAAATATTGAAATCAAACGTAACACGCCTGAGCTTGTAGCAGTAAAAGATTGCCATTGATTATCTCCCCAAGTTCCAGTTTGAAATGTACTATTTTCAATCATAACTACTGGAGCATTAACCGTACCATTAACATTTAGATTAGCATTTACAACAGTATTAGAACTAAAACTTTTTTCACCTGATACAATTTGATTCGTTGACAAATCAACAAAATTTTGCAACGAAGAACCAGTACCCCCATTAGCTATTGCTAATACACCTGTAACATTTGCCGCTGGAATATTTGCTAATTGATTATTCACATAAGTTTTTACCGCTAACTCTGTTGGAAACTTTGTATTCGATACATCCGCTAACGTTACATCTGTAGATTTGTTAACCGCATCTTCTTTTAAAGCTAATGCATTCGTGGTGGCAATTTCATTGGCATCAACATCATTTTGAACGGCTGTTATGGCCGAATTCAATGTAGAAACACTACTGGCAACTTGCCCATTAACAAAAGTCTTAACCGCTAATTCTGTTGGAAACTTTGTATTCGATACATCCGCTAACGTTACATCTGTAGATTTGTTAACCGCATCTTCTTTTAAAGCTAATGCATTCGTGGTGGCAATTTCATTGGCATCAACATCATTTTGAACGGCTGTTATGGCCGAATTCAATGTAGAAACACTACTGGCAACTTGCCCATTAACAAAAGTCTTAACCGCTAATTCTGTTGGAAACTTTGTATTCGATACATCCGCTAACGTTACATCTGTAGATTTGTTAACCGCATCTTCTTTTAAAGCTAATGCATTCGTGGTGGCAATTTCATTGGCATCAACATCATTTTGAACGGCTGTGATGGCTGCATTTAAATTGTTAGTATTCGCAACAATTTGACCGTTAACATATGTTTTAACAGCTAATTCCGTAGGAAACTTTGTATTTGTTACATCAGATAAAGTTACGTCTGTAGATTTATTATTTGCATTTTCTTTTAAATTCAAGGCATTTTGTGTTGCCGTACTAATTGGCTTATTCAAATCAGTGGTATTATCAACCAAATTAAGTCCTAGATTAAGTTTTGCGCCAGCAACTGTAGTTGCATTTGTACCTCCATTTTCAATGGGCACAACCCCTGTAACAGTTACAGCACTTGTAGCGTATTGACTTGAATAGGCATAAGGAACAGTAGCAAACGGTTGATTGCTAATTTCTTCATAATTAGAACAAACACCATTAATATTTAAGCCTACACGTAAACTCTTTTGATTAGAAGTCCAGTCTACAGCCGCAAAATTAGCAGCATACCCTCCTACTTGTGTGCCTGTACCTATTAACAAATTAACCATACCATATTGATCTGTAGTTACTGTAACAGTTTCAATATATTCGTTCTGGTTAGCTGCATCCATTATTGTAAATTGAATACAAACATTTTTTGAAGCCAAAGGAACCGTAGCATTATTATGACCTGGCATGACATCGCCATTAGGTTTATAAAGTATGGCTTGATAAGTAATTCCATTGTTCTGTGCAAAAAGTACAGACGAAAGAAATAATGTAAATAGTAAAAGATATTTTTTCATCTCCTTAAATTAATTTATGTTAAAATGAATTCCAAACTGAATTTGTTGAGTAGCAAATGACAAACGCTCTTCTGAATTATTACTAAGATTCATACCATCTGAATAACCATAGCCTAAACTCAAATAATTTGAATTAGTAAGTTTAAATTTTGATTGAACTCCAAAAAATGGTGATATCCAAAGTCCTTTAAATTCTTTCTGATGCACTAAATCCAAAATAGCACCATCTAAATTTTGTTTACCATAAACAATAGTAGACATATTAATACCTCCTCTTGCAGAAACACTTAAAAGAGGTGTGATAGTGTAACAATATTGCAATGCCGATTGACCTCCAAGATATTTAGTTGTCCATTCATATGAACTTGCACTAGTACCAGCAAGAGCATTTTGATTATTCAATGTAACAGCAAATAAATAACTAAATCCTTCGTGAGGTAGAGGAATTACATACCCTAACTCATAGGTCATTCCAGTGCCACTTTGAAGCGGCATAGATATTGCTGGAGAATTTGATTCAAAGGTATACTTTGTGAAATTACTTCCAGTTAAAAAATACAGTTCTTGCGATTGGGCATACGTGAGCGACAATAGCGCAATGATTAATAGAAATCTTTTTCTCATTTTGATCGTAATAATTTAATTGAATATTCATTATTTAAATACCTCAGCTTTACAAAATATTCACCTTCTGCAAATGAAAGTTGCTGCAGAGTAAAACTATTTTGAGGTTCAATTGTTAGCGTTTTAGAATAGACCATTCTACCCAAAACATCATAAAAAGTAATTGATACTGGAGCAGTGATTACCTCTGAAAACTGAAACGTAAGCGATTCATTAAAAGGGACCGGAAAAGCCACAATTTCAATAGTAGGAAGACTATTTTGGCCTACACTTAAAAGTTTACGTTGTTGATACCCTTGTTCAACCTGTAATGATGAAGAGGAAAAGGTTCCTGTAGCACTTTGTTGACCAATGGTTTGATGTACTAATACACCACTTTGAAGCAAACTATTGGTACCTTGAGACGACAGCATTTGATGATGTAAAACCTGAGCTTTTGCTGTAATAACAAATAGAAATAGTAGTATTATTTTTACCATATATTGATGAATTTTCACGCAAAGTACAATTTCTATAGACAGCTAAAAACGATGAAAATGAGAATCAATAAATTTGCTAAATTGTAATAACAACTTTTAACTTTTTAGTAACTTAAAAGCTTCTTTAAAATTCAATTAAAAAGAATAAATAATTTAATATTCAAATATTATTTTTTTTATAAATTTACAATTCCCTCTACGTGCACAATCTTATTCTAAATTAAGAATAGAAAATAAGAAGTCATGTTAGAAAATTTAGTGCTATTTTCATCTGGAATTATAGGTTTGTTAACTATTGTTTTAATCTTATTTCGCTACAAAAACAATCGAATAGCAAATATCTATCTCATATTCATTTTTTCTGTTATTACAGTTCGCTTTCTAATTATTGGACTACTAAACATTTACAATGAATATTATCTAAAATACTTACTCGAAAATTTCAATAATCTTTTCATTGTTATTCTACCCTTAAATTATTTATATTTCAAAAGCTTAATTGAAAACAAGCAAACTTTTCGCAAAAAAGATGGAATACATTTTTTACTCCCATTACTATTCATTTTAATTGATCATTTAGATGACTTTAAACTTATAGTTCTCTCTCACAAGAACAAATATTTTTTAACTTTCTTTATTATTTTTCTTCTTTACTATAACTTAAAAATATATCGTTATTTAAGCAAGAACGTTTGGCGCAAAAAATTTAAGATTGATTTTGTAAAACAAAGCAAACTAATTAAAAATTGGACAGGATTCTTATTCATAATTATGGTGTTTATTTCATTAAGATTAGCCTATTCATATAGTGTAGAGATATTATTTAACAACTATAAATATGGGCATTCATTTATATGGATTGCTTGTGTGCTATGGCTAATTATTTTTTTACGCATATTAATATTTCCCGAAATATTGTATGGACATTCCTATGTATTACGCCATTTAGAAGAAGAAAAAAAGTCAGATGTTTTAATTAGTTCCTTTTGGATCAATGAAATAAAAGATAAAATTAATAATGTACAAGATATTCAATTACAACAAAAAATTAATGGAATGATTACTAACTACATGAAAGACATTGATCAATTTACAGCTGATACAAATTTTTTAAAAGACCCTAAATTTTCAGTCAATGACTTAGCAAACAAATTAAGCATTCCTAAAAGCCACCTTAATTTCTTATTCAAATACCACTCTGCTATTTCATTTTCCGATTTTAAAAAAAGAGTACGAATCAAATATGCGTTACAATTAATTGAAAACGATTACCTAAAAACAAACACATTTGATTCTTTAGCAAAAGAAATTGGTTTTGCATCCTACAATACCTTCTTTACCAGCTTTAAAGAAATAGTTGGCGTTTCACCGCATGAATACCACAACTAATGATATGTTCATAGGTGTTAAGACAAATTAAATTTTACTTTATCCGTGGTAAAAAACTCACCATTCCCTTCTTAACCACAAAGAACACAAGGAAAGCACAAAGCTCACAAGGTAGTATTAAGTCGCAGTGTTCAGTATTCCTTATTCAACATTCCTTGTTCCATATTCAACAATCAATCCCTTTAATCCCATAATCCGTGGCAAAAAAATCAACGTCTCGTTTGTCATACTACCAAGTATCTCTATCCGTTGCATTCAATTTATAAACATATAAGTCATATAAGCTACTATGAATTGGATGGCGTAAAAGTAAATTAAAGTACATAAAAGAGTATTAGGCTAATTTCAATTCCCTTATTCAACATTCCTTGTTCAACAATCAATCCCTTTAATCCTTCAATCCGTGGCAAAAGACTTAACACTGATAACAGACATCTGAATACTGCGACTGCGACTGACCACTCCAAACTCCCCACTTTACACTCCCAACTCCCAACTCAGACTGCGACTGACCACTGACCACTGAGACTGAACACTACAACTAACAACCGTCACTTCGAGTAGCGAAGCGTATCGAGAAGCCATCACCCTACCAAAAAAAACCTTTTTTATCTCCAAAATTATTTCTACTTTTGTTTAATTATTTACAACAAACAATAAACAAAGTGAAACCCATCATCAGCGCACCCAATACAAACGAACCCCTAACCGAAAGCCAAATCGATAGAATCATTGAAATGGCATGGGAAGACCGTACACCCTTTGATGCCATTAAATTCCAATTTGGATTAGCTGAAGCAGATGTCAAAGCACTAATGAAAAAAGAGTTGAAGTTTAGCAGTTATAAGTTATGGAGAGATCGGGTAGAAAACTGTAAGACGAAACATGTTGCCAAACGCAGTGCCGAGATCGACCGATTCAAATGCACCAGACAACGAAGTATTTCCAACAATAAAATTTCTAAAAGGTAACCTATGGAAAGTAAAAAACCAGACAATGTAGTATATTCTGAAACTGAAGGTTACAATGCACGACTAATGCGCTATGGAACCAATGTAGGTGCACCTGTAATTCAAATTGACGATGTAGTTGCCTTCAAAAGCAGAGGAATTAGAAGTGTCAACAAAGAATTTGAAAACAAATTCAACGAACTCAAACAACAATACGAAAACCTAATGAAAGAGTTTGAATACAACGAATTAGTCTACAATGCTAAATTCGCCTTTGAACCCGTAATTGGAGAAATATACCACCTCTACCGTGGCACAGACGGTACCAACTTTCTATCTTTAATTGCACCCCAAGAATGCGCCCGCGAACATCTTGGCTCCTTCAAACTCAACAGCGATAAAAAATGGATCATCATCGAATAAAAAAGTAATTCGTTACTCATAATACCGAATACTGATGACAGAGAACAGAGAATAGAGAACAGAAAACAGACCACTTTTTACTGACCACTGACCACTGACCACTGACCACTGCTACTAACAACCGTCACTTCGAGTTGCGAAGCATATCGAGAAGCCATCCGTCACTTCGAGTAGCGAAGCGTATCGAGAAGCCATCCGTCACTTCGAGTAGCGAAGCGTATCGAGAAGCCATCCGTCACTTCGAGTAGCGAAGCGTATCGAGAAGCCATCTCCAAACTCCCAACTGACCAGTGCGACTAACAACCGTCACTTCGAGTAGCGAAGCGTATCGAGAAGCCTTCACTCATATCCTCTAAAAAAACTTGCATTCCATTTTAAAAAACTACTCTTGATACTATCAAATGATACTATCAATCAAACCACCCTAAGACATTATGCCTATACCTATTAAAATTAATTACTTCATTATTCACCGCAAAAAGTGCTGAGAATAAGTAAATTAATCACCGCATCAAATGAGTAGTGTCTAATTCCTTGTTCAACAATCAATCCTCATAATCCCTTAATCCGTGGCAAAAAAATCAACGTCTCGTTTGTCATGCTGTCAAGCATCTCTATCCGTTGCATTCAATTTATAAACATATAAGTAATATAAGCTACTATAAGTTGGATGCCGAAGAAGTAAGTTCAAGCTCATAAAAGTATAATAGTCAAAACTCCCTACTCCTAACTCCCCACTGAACACTGAACACTGAACACTGCGACTGCGACTGAAAACCGTCACTTCGAGTAGCGAAGCGTATCGAGAAGCCATCCGTCACTTCGAGTAGCGAAGCGTATCGAGAAGCCATCATCACTAAAAATCAAAAAAGAAAAAAGCAACCGCTGCCCAGTACACATCAACCCCTTTAGCATAGCCTATAGTAGCATACTGCTTGTTTTGCACCGTGCCATCAGGTTTAACATACCCTAGCGTTGCATAGTTTTTATCTTGCACCGTACCGTTGGGTTTAACATAGCCCACCGTGGCGTACTGATTATTTTGAATAGTTCCATTAGGTTTAATGTACCCTATCGTACTATACTGCGCATTTTGAATCCTTCCATCGGGTTTAATATACCCTACAGTGCGGTAATTTTTATCCTGAATCGTACCATCAGGCTTAATATACCCCGTAGTGCTATAATTTTTATTTTGTAGGGTTTGAGCAACCAACTGACCCGTTAATACAAAAGCAAGTAATAAAAATAGTGTTCTCATAGTAAGTCATTGTAAAACCAGTAGTCTTTTGTAGTCTACTTCTTTCTTCAAATATACGCTTTATGTTGGAATTCAGTAGTGTTACTCATTAATTTAAACGCACCAGCATTAACTTCGTCGAACTTCGTTTCGCATACGAACTTCAGTAATCACAGTACTTTGTTACAATAGGTAGCAACGCATTGGTTTTAGAAGACTACTCGCTATTCAGAAAATAATGTAAGCGTTTTCTTATCTAAAAGTTAATTACGTTAAATTTTTGCTAAGGTATTTTTGGGTACAAAAATCAATTATTAGGTTTGCCTTTATAAAATCAAAAATCAATTGTATAAATTAAATTGTATACTATGAATACCAAAAAACAGTATTTTACATTAGCACTTGCATTTACTTTAATTATTGGTGGTGCTGTTGCAGCACAGGCACAAAATAAGAAAAACCAAAACCGCATTGAAATCAACAAGACGATAGATGATGTGGTTATGACTTGGAATAAAACCACACCCGAATCAGAAATGAATGACGATGTAAAAGCCTTAAAAAAATACGGTGTAACCATCAATTATTCGGATGTAAAACGCAATACCAAAAACGAAATCACCGGTTTAAAGGTGAGTTATGAAGACGATAAAGGAAATAAAGGCGAATTAAAACTCAACCAGCAATCGCCTATATCAACAATTACTTTTTACAAATCGGGTAACGAAATTGGTTTTGGATCGCCTGCTAGCTCCAATACAATGGGCAATTTTTTCTTTAATGGAGAACCCTATGGAGATCCATTAAAACAATTTGGTTTCCATGATGAAGACGGCAATCCATCATCAGAAAACTTCCGATTTAATTTCTCCGACAAAAACGATACACCAAAATCGACTAAAAAGTCAAAAATCATCATCATTGAGCCAAATAAAAAAGACTTAATTATTGAAGATGGAGAAGTCATTTCAGGAAAAGACGATTACACCGATGAAGAAATTGAAAAAATCAAAAAAGATGCTGAAATTGATACCGAAAGTTTTGGCACTTCAGAAGCGAAGCCATTAGGCGAATTTGATTTACAAAATGAGAAAGACATTCAAATTTTCAAGAAAAAAATCAAAAAAATGATGCGTGTTGATGATACAGATGCCGATGAAATATCGGAATTGGCTAAAGCCAAAGAGGAAATGATCAAAGCCAAAGAAGAATTAGAAAAAGCCCGAATGGCATTAGAGAAAGCTACTCAGTCAACAACCAAAAAGAAGTAAATAACAAAAAGACCATTCTATAGATGGTCTTTTTTATTTTCAACCCAAAAAGATACGAGTCAAAGTACGAGTCAAAATCAATAATCTTCTATTGCTTAGTTAACTAAAGTAGGGCTTGGCCGTCTTGTTGTTGCCTTCGAGAACCACTTTAACCGTTGCCTGAGGCTCTCGAAGGCAAAAGGTTTAAGAATGTTGCCTTCGAGAACCACTTTAACCGTTGCCTGAGGCACTCGAAGGCAACAACAGGAAATGGTGGCTGACTTCTCAAAACGGTGGCTGAGGGGCTCGAAGCCACTGTTTCACACCACTGAACTTCGTTTCGCGGACAAGCGAGGAAATAATTAAAAAACTAATACTTTAACAAAAACACCTATCACCCTCAAATTAACAGTCTCCTCATCACGAAGAACAATAGGTTTATAATCCAATGTTGATTTTGGCAAAAGCGTTATTTCTTCATGTCTCCAATTGTCTTCAGTGGTTAATTTTTTACTACTATACTCTTTAACAGTATAATTAGATCCAAAATCAGCATCTATAAAATCAGTCATTTCTACTAGTGTAATTAAACCATTACGAGAACCATGAGTATATTTTTCAAATAGACATATTGAACCATTAGGAATAATTTTATTCATAGATTCTCCTACTACTCTACAAGCAAAATAACGATCCTGATTATGTATTACTTCATCAAGCTCTATGTATCTAATATCTTCTACTAATTGTAATTCAGAAAATGAACCAGCAGCAATTTCTAAATCGAAGAATGGAATCGTTTTTCTATTCGGTTCATCAATAATTTTAAATTGATTTTTTTCTTCCGATGTGGTTCTCAAATCAATAGATTGACTAAAGTATTTTCTTAAGTTGTCATTACAAGCATATATAAAAGTACCTTTTACACCACGTAAAAGAATAGTTTTATAAATATTTAGAATATATTCTTTTAGAATCTGATTATCCTTAATTGTATTTTTACCTGCTTTATCTTTGTACTTACTTTTATCAATCACTAACTGCTTTGTATCAAAATCATAATCAAGTTCAGGTCCAATAATTACGCCTGTGTAATTTAAATCGTATCCTTGAGTGGTATGAATACAACCAACTTCTTCGATCGACTTTGGTGAATTAACCCAATCGATTGCAACACTATTCCATCGTAATTTTGTATCTTCAATTACAATATCAAAAGCAGATTTATCTTTATTAGAAATCCATTCCCATGCATAACCTGCTACCATTCTTGATAAGCCATCTGTTTTCTCACGTTTATTAATTTCTTCCACCATTTGTTGAAGATCATCAAACAAATAACATTCGTATTCTAAGGATTGATACTTATTTGTAGAATCAATCTTATTATCCAGTAGGTCATGAATTAACTTAACATATTCATTACCTCCTCTACATCTAAATTGAGTTTTAAGAGTTTCAATACGTGTCGATGGTGCATTTTCAAGTGCAATAAAACTAAAACGTAAAACATCTGATGGTTTTATCGACTGAAAACGATCATAGAAAATAAGTGATTTTTTTGATTGAATTAACAGCCAATCTAATTCAGATGCAGTTGATTCTTCCAGTCCTAATGCTTTACAGGTGTCATCAAAAGGTTTAAAATAAGGCCCAAGATTTACTCGTCTTCTTAAACGATGACCTTCATCAACAATTACTAAATCATATTTTTTTTTTGCCAAATCTGAAGGCCCTACTACCATTTTTGGTGTTAAACCTTGAATGTTTTTAAAAACCTTTGAAATTGTTTTCCTAAATGAAGCCATTGGAATAACCAAAGCCATTTCTAACTCACCATATTTGGCTCTAACTTCTTTTAAAAGATTGAATAATTCCAAATCTTCTTCATCAAAATCAGCAAAATTAAAATCATCAAGATTTGTTTTGAGTAACTTGAATAGAAATATTGCAAGTATGGATTTACCTGTTCCCGCTCCTCCTTGAATTAAACTAACATTTGTATTATCATCAAGTAAACACTCTAAAATTAATTTCAAACTTGCAACCTGTTCTGCTGAAAGGGATTTGTAAGGTGAATATTTAAATAAATCTGAATTGTCGATGTGTTCTAATGAATGCCGAGCAATTCCCATAGTTCTTAATTCATTCCAGATATCCGAAAATAATTCCCAATATACTTCTTTTTGCTGATAAAAACGATGGTTTGCAATTCCTAGATTGGCATTTTTAAGATGATATTGTCCATCAGCATTGATGTAGCGAATAAGATTAGCCTCTACATCAAGTGTTGCTGATTTATTGAATAAATCACTCGTAATAAGGTTAACAGCTGTTAAATCTTTTTTGTCTTGTGTTTTTGAATGCGCTTTCATTCGTTTTACAACATCAGTTGTTTCACCTACATAAGCATATCTAGTTTGATGGTTATTTAGGAAATAGACCAATGGCCATGAAAGGTAGTCTCGATGATTCTCAATAATTTCTCTCTCTAAGTTTGCATCAAAATTATAACGTGAAATTGAAAATCTATTCTTCATTTATAACTGATTATATTTATCTGATTTACCTTTAGCTTTTGCAACTGGGTATTTCTCTCCATTTCGCTTAATTTTTTCAGATACTATATCAAATGGATTCAATCCATGTTTTTCAGCTAATAAAAAAGAAAAAGACAAAATATCCGCCAATTCTTCTTTTATTCGGTCTATTTCAACCTTATCAGATTGCTCAACAGATTTCCATAAGAAAAGTTCATTTAGTTCAGAAGCTTCAATTGAAATAGCAACTGCAAGATTTTTAGAATCATGAAATTGCTCCCAATCTCTATCATCTCTAAACTTAATAAGTTCATCAATAACATTTCTATATTTATCCATTTTCAAAACATTTCTTCAAAAATATCAAAAAAAATCAAAAATCACAATACCTTTCTTTATATATATACAAAATAATTTTTACTAAAAAATAATTTTATTTTCCATAGAAAAACGCCTATATTTACACCATCATTTCGATACGATTAGCGGGAACTAATCGAGGCTTTCGAAAGAAATTTAGCTCAAAAACGGGTAACTAGCTCCATTTTTTTGAGCTTTTTTTATGCTTTTTTGTTCAAAATAGAGCTATTTTTGGTACTCTTTTTTTCGGTTTTTTTACTCATTTCCTCTCATTTTTTTCTTTAAGCAAAAAAATCAGTTCGTCAGGTCGAGTTTTTCAATTCGTCAGGTCGAGTTTTTCAACTGCACCGGTCAAATAAGAAGTGTTTTTTATGCAAAAAAAAAGCCCCGAACGCGGGAACGTTCGAGGCTTTCAAAAGAGACTTAGTCTCAATAGCGGGTAACTAGCTCGCTTTTTGGTAACTTAGTGTACCTAACATTTGTTTCAGCTTTTTAGCTGGACGAAACAAAATGCGACTTTTCTTGATGTCCGTTGCCGTAACATCCTCTTCAAAATCTTGCCCATTAGCACTTACGCTTACTTGAAATGTGCCTACGTGACCTAATTTTACAATACGCCCTTGGCTAAGTTCCATAAGCATATTGCGTTCTAGTGAACGTAAAACAGCATAACAATCGGTGTCGGTTAAGGTACACTGATAGGCAATCATTTCGGCTAACGACTCTAAGGTAGTTTCACCATTTGCAACCGATGTTGCATAATACTTTTCAGGCGCTGTAATGTCCTGAGGGTTCTTCTTTGGAAGAACTTTGAATTTAATACTCATTTTTTTTTTACTGTATTAAATTAATAAATAGTTTTTAGCTAAGTACACCGCCAGGAGTGCCTTACTGCTTTTACAAAGTTGGCAATTTGAAATGAATAATAAAAGGAAAACTTATTTACATTTTGGGGTATGTTTTTAACAAGTTAGTTTCATTCATTTTTGGAATATTTTTGAACATTTTTGTACTATTTATAAGGGTTTTAAGCTGTATTACAGAAAAAAATAATCTGTTTTAAAGGCTTTATTATGAGCTAAAAACCAGGCACTAATTACTGCGACTTACCACTCTACTTTCACCACCCACTTTGTCATGCTGTCAAGCATCTCTTTAGGTTTGCTAATCGTTGTCTTTAAATTTTTAAACATATAAGTCATATAAGTTAGTATAAGCTAGATTGCGTTGAAGTTAGTTCAAGTTCATAAAAGAAAATTACTCCAAACTCCCCACTGAAAACTGACCACCGAACACTGTCCACTGACCACCGACCACTTACCACTAAACACCCCATTGTGCCCCTTGTGCATCCCTTGTGCTCCTTGTGGTTAAATAAAAAAAATCCCTATCTTAGTCCAAACAAAAAACCAATCTTATGAAAAAAACACTCATCCTTTGTCTTGCTATAGTAGGCGCTTTACTCCTACAAAGTTGCAATCAAAAAGCCGCACCCGCAGCAAACGACTACTTTGCTCAGAGTGCAGATACCTTACAAACCGGAGGTATAAAAATGATTCCGATTACCACACCAAAAGGCACGTTCAACGTATGGACGAAACGCATTGGTAACAACCCAAAAATTAAAGTATTGTTATTAAACGGCGGACCTGGTGCTACACACGAATACTTTGAATGTTTTGAAAACTTCTTACCAGCCGAAGGCATCGAATTCATCTACTACGATCAAATAGGATGTGGAAATTCCGACAATCCAAACGATGAGTCTATGTGGGATTTAGCCCGTTATGTAGAAGAAGTAGAACAAGTGCGCATTGCCTTAGGACTAGACGAAAACAATTTTTATTTATTAGGGCATTCATGGGGCGGTATTCTAGCCATGGAATACAGTTTAAAATACCAAAAACACATGAAAGGACTCATCATTTCAAACATGATGTCAAGCTGCCCAGAATATGGAAAATATGCCGACGAAGTCTTAGCGAAGCAAATGAATCCAGCCGTGTTAGCCGAAATTGAAAAGATTGAAGCAGCAAAAGATTTTGCTAATCCAAGATACATGGAATTGTTGATTCCTAATTTTTATGAAAAACACATTTTACGCTTTCCGGCAAAAGATTGGCCAGAGCCTGTGAATCGTTCCTTTGCAAAAATGAATAATTCATTATATGTAACCATGCAAGGTCCGAGTGAGTTTGGAATCTCTGGAAAACTAGAACAATGGGATAGAAAAGCCCAGTTAAAAGACATTGCTATTCCTACCCTAGTTATTGGTGCAAAGCACGATACTATGGATCCAAAACACATGGAGGAAATGGCAAAACTTACACCGAAAGGAACCTATTTATATTGCGAAAATGGAAGCCACATGTGTATGTATGACGACCAAAAAACCTATTTTAAAGGACTAATTTCGTTCTTGAAAAAATAGGTCGTGGTTAGTAGCAGTTTTCAATATTTCTCTTTTATGTGCTTGAATTTACTTCTACGAAATCCAACTTAAATTAACTTATATGACTTATATGGTTAATAATCATTTAACCACAAAGCACACAAGGAAAGCACAAGGTTCACTAGAATTTTGTGCTTTCTTATTTTTATTGGTCAAACTAAACGTTGATTTATTAGCCATTGCGACTGAACACTGAACACCGAACACTGAACACTGAACACCGAACACTGAACACTGAATACTGACCACCGAACACTTACCACTGACCACCGACCACTTACCACTAAACACCCCATAGTGCCTCTTGTGCCTCCCTTGTGCCCCTTGTGGTTAATCGAACAAAGTGCAACGCCAAACAACTTGTTCAAAAATTCTAATTTCTAATTTCTAAATTCTAAATTTATAAAGTATCTTTGCTTTTTTTAAAATCGATACAAAAATGCGTATATCATACAATTGGTTAAAACAGTTCATTAAAACCGATTTAAAAGCTGAAGAAATTGCTACTATTTTAACCGACTTAGGTCTGGAAGTAGAAGGTATTGATACCTTTGAAAGCTTAAAAGGAGGATTAAAAGGAGTTGTTGTTGGACATGTATTAACTTGTGAAAAACACCCTGATGCCGATAAATTAAAAATCACTACCGTAGACCTAGGCGATGGCAACGCACCTGTACAAATTGTATGCGGAGCGCCTAATGTAGCAGTAGGACAAAAAGTACCCGTAGCTACTATAGGGACTAAATTGTTTGACAAAGAAGGAAACGCATTCGAAATTAAAAAAGGAAAAATCCGCGGACAAGAAAGCCACGGTATGATTTGTGCCGAAGACGAACTAGGATTAGGCGAAAGTCATGAGGGCATTATGATACTTGACGAATCGTTACAACCTGGAACACCTGCTGCAACTATTTTTCAAATAGAAACAGACGAAATACTTGAAATAGGATTAACCCCTAACCGTGCCGATGCCATGTCACACATGGGTGTAGCGCGCGATTTAAGAGCCGGCTTACTTCAAAAAAGTAAAACATCCGAATTGATTACGCCTTCGGTAAGTAAATTTAAAGTAGAAAAACGCACCTTAAAAATAGACGTAAAAGTAGAAGACAGTAAATTAGCACCGCGTTATTGTGGGGTTACCATTTCGGGTATTACTGTAAAACCATCACCTAGTTGGTTACAAAATAGACTAAAAGCCATTGGGTTAACCCCAAAAAACAATGTAGTCGATGTTACGAATTATGTATTGCACGAATTAGGACAACCGCTACACGCCTTTGATACCGCAAAAATTGAAGGCAACAAAGTAATTGTAAAAACCGTTGCTGCTGGGACAAAATTTGTAACACTAGACGATATAGAGCGCACCTTACATGAAGAAGACTTAATGATATGTGATGCAAACGGACCAATGTGTATAGCAGGGGTATTTGGAGGAAAAACATCGGGCGTATCAGAAGAAACTACTGCTATTTTCTTAGAAAGCGCCTATTTCAATCCGGTTGCCGTGCGTAAAACTGCTAAAAGACATACCTTAAGTACCGATGCCTCTTTCCGATTTGAAAGAGGTATTGATCCTTCCATAACCGAATATGCCTTAAAACGTGCTGCCATCTTAATTCAAGAAGTAGCAGGAGGCGAAATCACTTCTGACATCATTGATTTATATCCAAAGAAAATAGAAGATTTTAGTGTATTTATTCATTTCCAAAAAGTAAACCGCATTATTGGTGAAGAAATAAAACCTGAAACCATTAAAAAAATATTGGCTTCATTAGACATTAAAGTAACCTCTATTTCAGAAGTTGGTTTAGGATTAATTATACCTGCCTACCGAGTGGATGTTACCCGTGAAATTGATGTTATAGAAGAAATTTTAAGAGTATATGGATATAACAATGTAGCCATACCAGGCAAATTAAATGCTACGGTATCAAATTCGCCACGCACTGCAGAGTTCAACGTACAAAATACCATTGCAAACCAATTGTGTGCTTTGGGCTTCAATGAAATGATGGCCAATTCACTAACTACTCCCGATTACATTGCATTATCAAGTCAGTTAGATGCCGCTCAAAACGTGATCATGTTGAATCCGTTGAGTAACGATTTAGCAGCGATGCGTCAATCCTTATTATTTTCGGCTCTAGAAGCAGTAGCATTCAACAACAACCGCAGAAGAAGCGATTTAAAATTGTTTGAATTTGGTAAAACCTACCACAAAACAGCAGACGGCTACCAAGAAGACAAACACCTTACGTTAACCGTTACCGGAAATAGAAGCGCTGAAAGTTGGACAAAACCCCAAGAAAAATCAGACTTCTTTTTAGTAAAAGGATATGTGATGGCAGTACTAAGCCGATTAGGCATCGATCAAAAAGTAAACAGTTTACCGTTTGCTAATGATGTATTTGCCGAAGGATTAGCCTTAGCCATTGGAAAAGAAATTATTGTAGAATTTGGAACCATCAAAAAATCAATCCTAAAACACTTCGACATCAAACAAGAAGTCGTGTTTGCTGATTTCAATTGGGACAAAATTCAGAAATACATTTCTACTAAAATCAAATTCACCGACATTCCTAAATACCCTGAAGTAAGACGAGATTTAGCGTTATTGTTAGACGAGAATATAGCGTTTGAACAAATTTATACTATTGCCAAACAAACCGAAAAAGGCTTGTTGAAAGATATCAATTTATTTGACGTTTATACAGGAAAAAATCTACCTGAAGGAAAAAAATCGTATGCCGTAAGTTTCATTTTACAAGACGATTCAAAAACCCTAACCGACACGCAAATTGATAAAATCATGAGCAAGCTACAAAGTAATTTTGAAAGCCAGTTGGGCGCGAGCTTGAGGTAGTTTTCAGTGATCAGTGGTCAGTTTTCAGTGATTAGTAGGTCTAGTTTACATTTCAACATTCGTTGTTCCTAATTCGTTGTTCGTTGTTCATAAAGAAATCAACGTCTAGATTGTCATGCTGACGTAAGGAAGCATCACATTATCCTTATAACACTTCTCATTCACGTTTTATTTGTCATGCTGACGTAAGGAAGCATCACATTATCCTTATAACACTTCTCATTCAACGTTTTATTTGTCATGCTGACGTAAGGAAGCGTCTCATTATCTTTATGTGACTTCTCGTTCCTCGAAGTGACAAACTAGATGTAGATTTTATTTTCTAGCAACTACTAAACACTGTGACTGAAAACTGCGACTGCGACTGAACACTCCAAACCCCCCTCTTGTCATTTTCCACAAAAAACACTATTTTTACCTCATGATAAAAGTCGTAATCATTGGTTCCGGGAATGTAGCGCAACACTTAATACAAGTGTTTTTGCAGGCTCAAGAAGTAGATTTGGTGCAAGCGGTAGCTCGTAATCCAAGTCACTTAGCGGCATTACTTCCAATGGATAAAATCACGAATGACTATCAAAAAATTATCGAAGCAGACGTTTATATTATAGCGGTGTCAGATGATGCTATTGAAGAGGTAGCCGCCCTATTACCGTTTAACAACAGACTGGTAGTGCATACTTCAGGATCTTCGAGTATTTCCGTATTGCAAGATAACAATAGAAAAGGTGTTTTTTATCCGTTACAAACCTTTACCAAAGGCAAGGCAATTGATTTTGCTGAAATTCCTATTTGCATCGAAGTGCAACACGAAGAAGATTACCAACTTTTAGAAAAATTAGGGCATTGCATTGCGCAAAAAGTAGTGCCACTTTCTTCTGAGCAACGCAAGAGTTTACATGTTGCCGCAGTATTTGTATGTAATTTCGTGAATCATTTGTACCACATTGGGCACGAAATTTGTGCAGAACACCACATACCGTTTGAAGTACTGCATCCGTTAATTCAGGAAACCGCTCGTAAAATTGAGTCCCTTGCACCAAGTGCGGCACAAACGGGTCCAGCTTTAAGAAACGACACCAAAACCATAGAAAAACATTTAGATTTTATAGAAAATCCCGAATACAAAACAATTTATCAATTACTCACACAATCGATACAACATGTCAAAAAGTTATAAAGAAATCATGAACCAAATTACCACCTTCGTCTTTGATGTCGATGGGGTATTAACCGATGGTACCATACATGTAACGCCAACTGGCGAAATGTTGCGCAACATGAACATTAGAGACGGTTATGCTATGAAAGCCGCACTTGAAAATGGCTACACTGTATGTATTATTTCGGGAGGAAGCAATGAAGGAGTACGCGTGCGATTACGCAATTTAGGCATCACCGATATTTATTTGGGCGTACCCAATAAAGTAGAAACCTTTAAAGAATTCACCGATATCTATGGCATTGCCGCAGAAAACGTTTTGTATATGGGCGATGACATTCCAGATTATCACGTAATGCAATTAGTAGGACTACCAACCTGTCCACAAAATGCAGTTCCAGAAATCAAAGGCATCTCCAACTATGTTTCACACATCGAAGGCGGAAAAGGCGCTGTGCGCGATGTCATTGAACAAGTCATGAAAGTACAAGGCAAATGGATGGAACATTTTGATGCGAAGTTTGATTGATGAGGGAAGATGGATGTTGGAAGATGGGAAATGGAAGATGGGAGATGGAAGAACTTTGCGAAACTTTGTGATTGACTTTGTGTGACTTTGTGTTACATAAGAATTGTAAGATGGTTTACGCTGAAATAGTTTCTATTCCACAAAAGGCCGTTATTCAATTGTAAATAGTAGCACTGAAACCTGAAACTTGAAACTTGAAACTTGAAACTTGAAACAAAAATAAATGAACTACTTAAAACTCATAAAATACCAAAACCTACTCTTGCTTGCCACGATGCTATTGGTATTTCGATATTTATTTTTAACACAATCCTATATTGATTTAGCACTAACCGATTTCAACTACTTACTATTAGTGTTGTCAACGGTTTGTATTGCTGCAGGTGGAGCTGTGATGCAACACATTATGAATCAAGAGGAAGACGAAATCATTCGTCCACAAAGCAGGTTGGTAGGTAATACAATTACCGAAACAAGTGCTTATAATTGGTACATTGGTTTAACCATTGTTGGTGTGGGTATTGGTTTTTACTTGGCGAATGTAATTTACAAACCCACCTTTGCCTCCCTTTTTGTATTGGTGGCAACCCTACTCTATATTCAAGCCACCAACTTGAAACAAATACCGTTTGTCAACAATGGCATCACTGCACTTTTAGTAGCTATTAGCATTGTTACAATTGCCTTGTTTGATGTTTTTCCGGCTACTGATGCCACCAATAAAGTGCGAATGACTGAAGTCTTTGGCATTCTTATTGATTATGCTATTTTTAGTTTCTTTTTGGTACTACTCAAAGAACTGGTTAACGACTTAAAAAACAAACAAAACGATGAAATGGTAGGCAATACTAGCCTAGCCACAAGATTAGGGCTGCTAAAAACAAAAATAATTATAGGTGTATTCGTTATACTTATTCTTGCTATGATACTGTATTACTGCAAGAACTATTTGTTTGAATTAAACCTAGCCTTGTATTATATTTTAATTACTATGCTAGGACCACTTTTACTTGTAGGGCTGAAATTAATCAACAGTACGAGTGCTAAAGAATTTACAGTATTAAATCGCGTACTCCAATTTGTATTGATTACTAGTCTGTTTTCCATTGCCGTTATAATTTACTCCATACAACATGCTTAACGAAATTGTACACCATAAAAACATCATATTAGCTTCGGGTTCACCCAGAAGGCAGCAGTTTTTTAAAGATTTGGCTATTCCGTTTACTATTCGATTAAAAGAAATTGAGGAAGTATATCCCAATCATTTAAAAGCGGAAGAGATTACCAATTATTTAGCCGAACTAAAAGCAAATGCCTTTGAAAACGAACTCGCAGAAAACGATGTATTAGTAACTTCTGATACTATTGTTTGGCTGAACGGTAATGCATTGGGTAAACCAACAGATGCCGCCGATGCCTTTGCGATGTTACAAAAATTATCGAATCAAACCCATGAAGTCATTACGTCGGTTTGTTTGAAATCCATTGAAAAAACCGAAGTGTTTCATTGTGTCACGAAAGTTACCTTTGCTGCACTATCTGATGCCGCCATACAGTATTATTTAGACCAATACCAACCCTTTGACAAAGCCGGAAGTTATGGTATACAAGATTGGATTGGGTTAATTGGCATTTCAAAAATTGAAGGATCGTATACCAATGTGGTGGGATTACCTACCGAATTACTGTTTCAAAAATTAATAGCCTATGTTTAAGTTAGTTGAAAATCCGTATTTACATGAAGAAATTGGTACGTTAATCGTACTGGTTTTATATTTTATATTTAGAATAAGTAGTACAAAGATTGTCCGAAAATATGCTAAAAGCAATTCGATATTAGAACACCGTACTAATTTGGTCATCAAGTACATTCATTTACTCATCAACATCTTAGCCTTTACCTCAATCATTATCATTTGGGGAGTAAAGAAAGACCAAATCTTATTGATTACCTCTTCGGTATTTGCCGTAGTGGGTGTGGCATCGTTTGCCCAATGGTCTATATTGAGTAATATTTCGGCCGGAATCATCATCTTTTTTTCCTATCCGTTTAAAATTGGTGATAAAATAAAGATTCACGACAAAGATTTTCCGGTGGAAGGTGAAATCATGGATGTAAAAGCGTTTTATATTATTTTGCAATCAAATGATGGTGAAATGATTACCTATCCAAACAATTTATTAATGCAAAAAGGGATTTCGGTAATCTATAGAATTACAGAAGAAAAAGAATTTTTTGATTAAATACCATTTAGCATGCTGAAAAAAAATACGTTACTCGTACTCCTTTGTTGCTCGACCCTTCTATGGGCTCAAGCACCACAAAAACTCAATTCGGTAGAAATTTATGAGCAAATACAAAAGCTCAACTTTTTAGGAAAAGTATTGTATGTAGCGGCGCATCCAGATGATGAGAACACCAAATTAATTACTTATTTTTCGAATCACTATCATGCGCAAACTGCCTATTTATCTTTAACAAGAGGCGATGGTGGTCAAAATCTAATAGGCAACGAGCTTAGAGAGAAATTAGGCGCCATTCGTACCCAAGAATTATTAGCCGCACGCCGAATAGATGGTGGCGAACAGTTTTTTACCCGTGCGAATGATTTTGGTTTTTCAAAAGAACCGAATGAAACTTATGCCATTTGGAACAAAAAGGAAGTATTAGAAGATGTGTTGCAAGTAATTGAAACCTATCGCCCAGACATTATCATCAATCGATTTGCACACAATACTCCAGGAACTACTCACGGTCATCATACTGCATCGGCACAATTGAGTTTAGAAGCCTATGCAATAACACCTTATCAACCAAAACGAGTGTTTTTCAATACTTCGTGGTGGTTTTACGGCAGTCAGGAAGCCTTTGAAGCAGCCGATAAATCCAATTTAATGGCGATTAAATCCAATGTATATTATCCATTAAAAGGTAAAAGCAATAATGAAATTGCCGCATTAAGCCGAAGTCAGCATAAATGTCAAGGCTTTGGAACGCTAGGATCACGAGGAGAAGAAACCGAATATTTAGAATTACTAAAAGGTGATTTACCGAAAAACAGTTCGATATTTGAAGGCATTGACACCACTTGGAATCGCGTAGCAGGCGGAAAAGAAATTGGAAACCTACTCTATGCAGTGGAGAAAAACTTCAACTTTGAAAACCCATCGGTGCATATTCCTAATTTAATAGCCGCCTACAATTTGATTGAAAAGCTGGAAGACAGCCATTGGAAAGCCATAAAAAGCAAACAAATAGTAAAAATTATCGAAGCTTGTAGCGGATTATTCATGGAAGCCGTTGCCGATACCGAAACTACAACCAAGGAAAGTCCGTTTAACCTTTCTATTGAAGTAATCAATAGAAGCGCTTCAACCGCAAAGTTAGTCGCTATAAAAGTCTTAGAACTTCCGGCTGAGTCAAAATCTACCCTTTTAAAAAACAATGAGAAAGTAAGTTTCCAATTGAAAAACATACGCCTTGGCGAATCTACAGCGTATTCAAACTTATTTTGGTTACAAGAAAAACCAACCGAAGGTATGTATCGTGTGAATAATACTAACTTGCGCATTTTACCCGAAATAACTACCGCCTTTCCAGTAGTATTTACCCTTGAACTTGAAGGACAAACCATTGATTTTGTGAAAAACATTTGTTATAAATTCAATAATCCCGACGACGGCGAAACGTATGTTCCGTTTACGGTATTACCCAAGGTTACTTCTACTATAACTCCTGAAGTTGTTATTTTTAAAGATACACAACCTAAAAACGTAACCGTATCAATTACAGCTCATGCTTCTGGCTTACAAGGTAACGTTTCTTTGTGCTATCCAGCCGGTTGGAGGGTAACGCCTAAAGAAATTCCGTTTGAGATTGCCAATAAAAACGAAACAAAAAGCGTAACCTTTACAGTGTATCCTACACAAAAAGAGGCTACCGAACAATTGAGTGCCTTAGTGCAAATAGGTGACCAAACCTATGATTGTCAATTGATTACACTACACTACCCGCACATACCAAAACAAACCATACTGGTGTCCAATCAAACTAAACTAGTGCGATTAGATCTGAATACCAAAGGAAAAAACCTTGGCTATATTATGGGGGCTGGTGATGCAATTCCGGCTAATTTAGAACAAGTAGGCTTTCAAGTTACCTTGTTAAATCCAAGTGAAATTACCCTTGAAAAATTGCAATCATTTGACGCTGTACTGTTAGGAATTCGAGCCATTAATGTAGTTGACGAATTGAAATTTAAGAATAAAATATTGTTTGAATACGTTAAAAATGGTGGTAATGTAATTGTTCAATACAACACTACTAATAATTTAGTAACCAAAGAAATAGCGCCTTTTGAATTAAAGCTTTCTAATGATCGTGTGACCAATGAAAATGCAAGCATTACCTTCTTGGCGCCTGATCATAAAGTATTACATTATCCGAATAAAATTACCCAAAAAGATTTTACCGGATGGGTACAAGAACAAGGGTTATATTATCCGAACAAATGGGGTAACGAATTTATTCCTATTTTAGCATCGCATGATGAAGGCGAAACTGAAAAGAAAGGAAGTTTATTAATAGCTAAGTTTGGAAAAGGAAATTACATCTATACTGGCTTAAGTTTCTTTAGAGAATTACCCGAAGGTGTGGGCGGTGCTTATCGATTACTAGCCAATTTGATTGCGCTGGATTAATTTTAGGTTTTTGGGGATGGAATTTAGAAAAACTAAAATATGGAACAACAAAAACATAAATGGAAAAAAAGTTATAGTATTGTTTTAATACTAAATGCTTTGTATATTTTAATTTTCTATTTACTAATGGAAATTTACAACTAGTATGGAAATTTTAGATTGGATTGTACTATCTACTACCCTATTTTTTATTGTAGTCTATGGGGTTATAAAAACCAAAGGAAGTGCTACAGTAAAGGATTACCTATTAGACAACAACGAAACCCCTTGGTTTACAGTTGGAGTATCAGTTATGGCAACCCAAGCCAGTGCAATTACATTCCTATCGACACCCGGTCAAGCCTATCACGACGGCATGGGATTTGTGCAATTTTATTTTGGTTTACCAATAGCCATGATTGTTATTGCCTATACGTTCATTCCTATATACCACCGTTTAAAAGTCTATACGGCTTATGAATATTTAGAGCAACGCTTTAATGTTCAAACCCGTACTTTAGCAGCTGTTTTGTTTTTAATTCAAAGAGGATTGGGTACCGGAATTACCATATATGCACCTTCCATTATTTTATCGGCATTACTAGGATGGAATTTAACTTTACTAAATATAATCATTGGAATACTGGTAATAATCTACACCGTTACAGGTGGTACAAAAGCAGTTAATGTAACCCAAAAGCAACAAATGTTTGTTATTATGTCGGGTATGTTTATTACTTTTTTTGTGATTTTATCGCATTTACCTGAAGATGTTGATTTTTCTAATGTATTACATATTGCGGGTGCTAATGGAAAAATGGATATTTTAGATTTTTCTTATAATCCAGAAACCCGTTACACATTTTGGAGTGGAATTACGGGTGGCTTTTTTCTAATGCTTTCCTATTTTGGAACCGATCAATCACAGGTAGGTCGTTATCTTTCAGGAAAGTCAATCAAAGAGAGTCAAATGGGATTAATCATGAATGGTATTTTAAAAGTACCTATGCAATTTTTTATTCTATTAACGGGTGTTTTGGTCTTTGTGTTTTTCCAATTTAATGATGCTCCGCTCCATTTTAATCCGATAAATGTTGAAAAAGTACATTTGTCTAATCAAAAAGAAAATTATGCAGCTTTAGAAGAAAAATTAAACCAAATTAATATTGATAAAAAAGTAGTCAATCAAATTTACATCGAACAGTTAAAGCACAATGCTTATGACAATCCTACGCTTCGAAAAAAGATGATTGCCCTTTCATTGGAAGAAAAAGAATTGCGCAATAATGCCAAAGATATCATTTCCAAAGCAGATAATAGCGCTGAAACTAATGACAAAGACTATGTGTTTTTATATTTCATTATGAATTACTTGCCAAAAGGACTGTTGGGATTGTTGCTTGCTGTAATTATCAGTGCTGCCATGTCCTCTAGTGCTTCGGGATTAAATTCTTTAGCGGCTACAACAGCAATTGATTTATATAAACGTAATATTACTAAAAAATCAGAAAAACACTATGTAGTAGCCACTCAATATTTTACACTATTTTGGGGAATTGTTGCTATTGGTTTTGCTTGTGTTTCTTCACTTTTCGAAAATTTAATTCAATTGGTAAACATTATTGGTTCTATATTTTATGGTACAGTCTTGGGCTTATTTTTAATTGGATTTTATGCCCATTATGTGAAAGGGAAAGCCGTTTTTTATAGTGGACTTATTAGTCAAGCAATTGTTATAGCAATTTTTCTTCAATTTATTTTCTTGGAAACCAATGAAAGTGAAAAGCTGGGTTATTTATGGTTGAATTTAATAGGTGTACTGTTGACCATAACACTATCCTTTCTATTTCAAAAAATCATTAATTCAAAAGCATAAAAAATGCTATCTTAAAAGTTGAAAGTTTGTCATTTCGACCATAGGGAGAAATCACATAACACTAATTATGAGATTCCTCCTGTCGTCGGAATGACAAATTAGACGTAGATTCTTTACTTTTAAGACAGCCTCTTTATTTTAAGAATAGAAAAATCTATTTAGACCATTCAGCAATACTGTCTTTATTCATTTTTTCATAATCACCATTACCCGCCTTAGTTGCTATCGCTAAGGATTCTTTAGCTGTTGCAATAGCACCCTTTTTGTCACCTAATTTAGCTTGAATTAATGATTTTAAACGTAAATACCAATAAGGCACGTCTTTATCTTTAGGCAGTAATGAAAGTGCAGTATTTACCCAGGTTAAGGCTTTATTCAAATCATTATTCGACTGATAAAAATACTGAGCCGCTGCAAAATAATCGCCAGCCGCTGGACCCGCTAATGTTTTTTCAATACTCTTCATTGCTGTCTCTTGAGTAGGCACCGCAAATGGAATACTTACTAAAGTGCGCTCCCATGATAATTCAATAACCCCAGCGTCATTTGATAAGTTATTTAAAAAAATTGAAAACGACTCTACTGATTTTGCTGTAGTTTCAGGTTTAACAGTTACTTTCAAGGCAACTTTTGCATCACTCCATTCTTCCGGCAATCCCCAGTTATTGGTTTCAGAATAAAAGATAATATCCCAACTGTCTGCTTTAGGCGTAGTATATAATGCATATTTTCCTTTTTTCAATTCTTTACCAACAACCTTTACGTCTTCACTAAATGAAATAGTAGTGTTTCCGTTGGCCCCTGTTCTCCAAAGTTTACCAAAAGGAACTAAATCGCCATAAACGGTTCTTCCTTTTGCACTAGGACGAGAATACTCAATTTGAATATTTGTCAATCCTACCACTTGATCAATTTTAGCTAAAGGACTAGCCTGTGGGGTCTTAACTTGCGCTGTAACATAAAAATTGGCTAACAAAAGCGCCAATAAAATACTTATTTTTTTCATGATTTATTTGTTTAGTGTTCCAAAAATACAAATTGTATTTGATCCAAATGTTAATTATTACTTAAATACTATTATTTTGTTCAATCTTTTGTTTGAATAATTAAACATTTTAATAACTTTACATCAAATTAAGAATCATGAAAATATACCGTTTACACACCAAACAAAATTTACCTATAACCTTAGATGAAGCTTGGGATTTATTATCAGACCCAAAAAATTTACAGAAAATAACTCCTGAATATATGGGATTTAAAATTTTGTCAGGAGCCGACCGACCAATGTTTCCAGGACAAATTATCCAATACATTGTGACGCCTGTTTTAGGCATTCCTACGAAATGGGTCACCGAAATAACTCATGTAGTAGACAAACACTATTTTGTAGATGAGCAACGCTTTGGCCCTTATGCATTATGGCATCACAAACATTTTATCAAAGAAATTCCGGGTGGCGTAGAAATGGAAGATATTGTCGATTATAAAGTGCCAATGGGAATCATCGGTCAACTAGTTCACCCTTTCCTAGTAAAACCAAAATTGAATGAAATTTTTGAGTACCGAAGAAAAAAATTAATCGAATTGTTCGGAGAGTTTAAGTAAAAAAGCGATTCATCACATCTCTAATAAAAAGTAAATACATGAAAAATATACTATTAATAGGTGGTTCTTATGGCATTGGGTTAGCCATTGCGAAAGAACTTCAAAATGATAATAAGCTATTTGTAGCTTCAAGAACCAATGAAAATTTAGCGGGTTTAAACGTTACCCATATTCCCTTTGATGCTACGACTGATAGTTTAGACATCGCACAACTACCTGCTGTTATTGATGGTTTGGTGTATTGCCCCGGAAGTATTAATTTGCGTCCGTTTAGAGGCTTAAAACCCGAAGCCTTTGAAGCTGATTTACAGATTAATTTCATTAGTTTGGTCAAAGTTATTCAGGCTGTATTACCAAATTTAACTACTGGCGAGCAATCGAGTATTGTTTTATTTAGTAGTGTTGCAGCAACGATGGGAATGCCTTTTCACACGAGTGTTGCGGCTGCAAAAGGAGCTATTGAAGGTTTTGCAAAAGCATTAGCGGCAGAATATGCTCCAAAAATTAGAGTAAACGTAATTGCACCGTCTTTAACCGATACACCACTAGCTGATAAATTCTTAAACAACGAAACCAAACAGGAGAAATCTGCTGAGCGTCATCCATTGAAACGATTTGGAACACCTGAAGACAGCGCTCAAATGGCAACTTTCTTATTAAGCGATAAAAGCAGTTGGATTTCAGGACAAGTGTTTCATGTAGATGGCGGTATGTCGACTTTATTGGTAAACGGATAAAACAACTTGAAACCTTGACAATAAACTACAAACCATAAACAAAAAAACATAAAAATGAACATTTTTTGGTTTAGACGCGATTTAAGAATTGAAGATAACGTAGGTCTTTTTCATGCTTTGAATAGTGCCGAAGAAGTGCTTCCTATTTTTATTTTTGATGAGCATATTTTATCGCAACTTCCAAAAGAGGATGCTAGGGTTTCATTTATTCATGCCCAATTAGAAAAAATTCATGCGGAATTGAATACCGTTGGAAAATCGTTAGCGGTATTTCACGGCAAGCCAATCGAAGTATTTAAAAAACTGATTACTGAAAATAAAATTTCGGCAGTGTATACCAATCACGATTATGAACCCTATGCACGCAATCGAGATAAAGAATTAAATCAGTTATTTGTAAGTAAAGAAATTTCATTCTTGACCTCAAAAGATCAAGTTATTTTTGAAAAAAGCGAAGTGGTTAAAGATGACGGAACTCCGTATGTAGTTTATACACCCTATTCGAAAAAATGGAAAGAGAATTTCAAAAAAATCAAATTGGCCCATTATCCATCAGAAGAAAAATTAGATAAAATTGCGCAACACTCCTACCCTTTTTTATCGTTGAGCGATATTGGTTTTGAAAAATCTGAAATTAAGGTTACCCCTTTTGATGTTTCCACAACTTTAATTCAGAATTATGAAGCCACACGAAATTTTCCTTCGGTAAATAAAACTTCTTATTTAGGAATTTATTTACGTTTTGGTGCGGTTTCCATCCGAAAAATGATTGCAAAAGCGATTGCTGAAAAGAACGAAACCTTTTGGAACGAATTGATTTGGCGCGAATTCTTCATGCAAATCTTATGGCATTTTCCACATACAAAAAATGGAAGTTTCAAACCGAAATATGATGCAATTCAATGGGAAAACAACGAAGAAAAATTCAAGAAATGGTGTGAAGGAAAAACCGGTTATCCTTTTGTAGATGCAGGCATGCGCGAATTAAACGCAACGGGGCACATGCACAATCGCGTGCGTATGATTGTAGCGAGTTTTTTGTGTAAACATTTACTCATTGATTGGCGTTGGGGCGAAGCGTATTTTGCTCAAAAATTGCTGGATTATGAAATGGCGAGTAACGTGGGAAATTGGCAATGGGCAGCAGGTTCTGGTGTTGATGCGGCACCGTATTTTAGAATCTTCAACCCCACTGAGCAAATTAAGAAATTTGATAAAGATTTAGTGTACATTAAGAAATGGATTCCTGAATTGGAAACCAATACGTATCCAAAACCCATTGTAGACCACAAGGAAGCAAGAGAACGCTGCTTGAGAGTATACAAAGAAGCAGTTGGTTAGTTAAGTGTTCAGTTTTTAGTGTAACAGTGTTTAAAATTAATTTTGTGGCTTAGTGCCTTTGTGGCAAAAACAACTTATACTATGAAAATTGTTTGGTTCAAGAGAGATTTGCGTTTGCACGATCATGAAGCCATGCATGAAGCCTTATCAGCTTCGGGAAAAACGTTGTTGCTTTATATTTTTGAACCCTCACTGCTCAATGATTACCATTATAGTCAGCGTCATTTTAATTTTATCAAACAATCTCTAGAAGCGTTACAAAAAGAACTTTTACAATATCATACCCAAATTTTGATTGTTCGCGGTGAAGCAGTACCTATTTTTAAAAAACTATCCGAATTAATTTCGATTAAAGCCGTTTACTCCCATCAAGAAACTGGAATTCAACTGACATATGAACGAGATCTAGCTGTTGCGCAATTCTTTAAAGAGAAAGGAATTGTCTGGAACGAATACATAACTAATGGAGTGATTCGAGGTATAAAAAATCGGAAAAAGTGGAAAGAAGATTGGTATGATTACATGGATAAAGATTGTTTACCTTTTCATCCAACTCCAAGAAGCTTTATCAAATATATTGAGATTGAAGAATTAGAAAATCACTTTGAAATACCATCAATAAAAACCATAGCTGATCCTAATTTTCAGAAAGGTGGTGTTCCTACTGCGTTGCGCTATATGAAATCATTCTTTGAAGAACGCGTTCAAAATTACAGCAATCACATTTCAAAACCCGAATTAGGCAGAAAAGGCTGCAGCCGATTATCGCCATATATCGCTTGGGGAAATTTATCAATTCGAGAAGTCTATACCAAGGCTTGGGAAGTGCATCAACAAGGAAAATTCAAACGCCAAATATCCAATTTTGCTTCACGTTTGCGTTGGCAAGCTCATTTCATTCAAAAATTTGAAATGGAAAGCACTATGGAATTTATTGCGGTAAACAAAGGATATCGCAATTTGAATCAAAAAGTCAATGAGAAATACCATAAAGCTTGGATAACAGGAAAAACGGGTGTGCCATTGGTTGATGCCTGTATGCGTTGTTTGAATACGACGGGTTATTTGAATTTTAGAATGCGGGCTTTGGTGGTTTCATTTTACACACATCATTTGTTCCAACCTTGGCAAAATTGCAGTCCGCATTTGGCACAACAATTTTTAGATTTTGAACCCGGCATTCATTATCCACAAATTCAAATGCAAGCGGGAGTAACTGGAATTAATACGTTGCGCGTTTATAATCCAGTGAAAAATTCATACGAACACGATGCTGATGGTACTTTTATCAAAAAATGGGTACCTGAATTAGTCAATATTCCTGCAGCGTTTATTCATGAACCCTGGAAATTAACACCTATTGAACAAATGCTCTATGATTTTGAAATAGGGAGAGATTATCCTTATCCGATAGTGAATTTGGAAGAAGCTAGAAAGTTTTCAAGTGATTTCTTTTGGTCCATGCGAAAAGACGAATCCGTCAAGAAAGACAGCAAACGAATAGTTGACATACACACGTTTCAAGACTAAGTTAAATTTTTCACACGCTCAAAATTCAATTCGTTAAAGTGCTGAATAACCTTGTTAGCTTTAGATAAATCTTGATTTTTAGAGTGATAGCTATTGTATCCCACGCAAAAAATTCCTGCGGAAACGGCAGCTTGAATTCCGTTGGTGCTGTCTTCGATTACGATGCAATTCTCTTTTGGAGCGATGGACAAACTTGCTGCATGTTCAAAAATGGCTGGATGTGGCTTTGACTTTGGAAAATCTTCACCCGAAACAATATGGGTAAAATATTGGTGCAAATTAAAACGGGTAAACACTCGATTAATCGTAACATTTGACGCTGAAGAAGCTACAATTAATTGCATCCCGTTGGTGTGTAAATCCTTAATTAAATCTTCAACACCTTCAATTAAATACAAATCTTCTTTTGAATCGAAAGCGTCATTGAAAAGATTTCGTTTGGTTAGAATTAAATCTTCCACCTCTTCTACTAAATTAAATTGTGCTTTTAATTTCTGAAAAATATTACGCGTAGAATTTCCGGTAAATGAAGTATACATTTCGGGAGTAACTTCGATGTTTAATTGTTTAAAATGTTGGTGATACGCATAATGATGCACCGGTTCGGTATCTACAATTACGCCATCCATATCAAAAATTACAGTTTGTATCATATTAAAACTCAAATTCTTTGCCATCGTCGGCTAAAAGTACGTTTTCAAAAATCGTTTGTGCTTCTGTTTTAAATGGTTCAATAGAACCATATCGCGTGGAATAATGTCCTAAAATCAGTTGCTTTACATTGGCCAACTTCGCAATTTGAGCCGCTTCTTTTGCAGTAGCGTGTTTGGTTTTTTCGGTATAATGTGCTTCGGAATCTAAAAAAGTGGCTTCGTGATACAATACATCAACTTCTTTTATAATGGGAATTATCGATTCATCATATTGTGTATCACTACAAAACGCATAACTTTTAGTTGGATCTGGTGGCAATGAAAGTAACTCATTGCCAATTACTTCTCCCGAATCTAAGGTAACACTACCTCCGGCTTTTATTTTATCAAAATATACTTTTTCAATTTTGTATTTCGCAACGGCTTCTATATTCAAATGGCGTTTACCTACTTTTTCTTGAAACAAAAACCCGTTCGTATACACTCGATGATTTAACGGAATAGTCTTTACAACTACCGTATCATCTTCAAAAATGAGTTCGCTTTCTTTCGATTCTAATTCGTGAAAATACAAATTGTAACCCGTAAACGAACCTGAAGCACGTAATTGTAATAAAATGATTTCTTTGATTCCTTTCGGACCATACACATGTAAATCGTTCTCGCGATTGAGCAACATAAACGTAGAAATCAAACCAATTAAACCATAAAAATGATCGCCGTGTAAATGCGATATAAAAATATGATTAATGCGAGAAAACTTGATTTTATGCTTGCGCAATTGCACTTGTGTTCCTTCGCCACAATCGATTAGAAACAAATGGTTTTTCATTTCTAAAACTTGTGAAGTGGGATTGGTTATGGTTCTGGGAGTAGCTGCGTAACAGCCGAGTATTTGTAGTTTCATTTTTAGTGTTCAGTCGCAGTTTTCAGTCGCAGTTACTGAATACTGTAAACTGAGACTGTAAACTATTATTAAAATCCTAAATCGCGTTCAATTTCATCCATTTCAATCATGTCGTGTGCCTCTAAAACCGAAGGAACTACGTTTAAATAAGTAGGCACTTTATCAAAATCTACAACATCAGTAACAATAATCATTGATTTTTTAGCTTTAGCATGTGTTTTTGCTAATTCTTTAAAATGAACTAAATCGGCATTAGCAAGGGTTGTGTTGTGCGTAACATCCAAAATTAAATTCTGACTTTGAAACACATGATATTCATTTATGATTTTACCCACAAAGGCTTCCACATTATTTTGTGTATCTTTGATGATGGTGGTATGCCCTTTTTGATCTACTTTCATAATCTATTTTGAATAAGCACTAAAGTACTAGTTTTTAATTTTACTGGCTAATAAATAAATAACCGCCATGCGCACCGCTACACCATTTTCTACTTGGTCTAAAATCACCGATTGTTGCGAATCAGCCACATCAGAAGTAATTTCAACACCTCTATTAATTGGTCCTGGGTGCATGATTACGATTTCTTTATTAAGCGAATCTAATAGCTCTTTCGTTACTCCATATTGCTGAGTATATTCTCTAGTAGTAGGGAAATAACTCACATCTAAACGTTCGTTTTGAACACGCAACATGTTAGCTACATCACACCATTCTAATGCTTTACGTAGATTTGGTTCAACCGTTACTCCAAGTGATTCAATGTATTTAGGAATTAACGTTTTTGGTCCGCATACTTTCACTTCTGCACCTTGCATTTGTAGTGCGAAGATATTTGATAGCGCAACTCGTGAGTGCAAAATATCACCCACAATTACAATTTTCTTTCCGCCAATATCGCCTAATTTTTCTCTAATCGTAAAACTATCTAATAACGCTTGAGTAGGATGTTCATGCGCGCCATCTCCTGCATTTACAATACTTGCCTTAACATTTTGGGATAAAAAATGAGCCGCACCTGGACTACTGTGACGCATGACCACCATATCTACTTTCATTGATAAGATATTGTTTACCGTATCAATTAAAGTTTCTCCTTTTTTAACAGAAGACTGTGCTGCCGAAAAACTAATAACATCAGCAGACAATCGCTTTTGCGCTAATTCAAAAGAAAGTTTAGTTCGTGTGCTGTTTTCAAAGAAAATATTGGCAATAGTTACATCACGTAAAGAAGGTACTTTTTTAATAGGCCGATTAATTACTTCTTTAAACTGATCGGCAGTTTCAAAGATTAAATCGATATCTTGTTTGGTAATGTGTTTTATTCCGATTAAATGATTTACTGATAATTCTTTCATTTATTTTGGTTGTTTGTGGTTGATGGTTTGTGGTTTGTTGCAAAATTGGATTTTAAAATTTGGATTTTGTGTTTTTTTTTGGAATTTGGAATTTGTATTTTGGAATTTTAACTTCGTTATTTCGTTACCAAATAAACGGCATCTTCTCCATCGTTTTCAAGCCATTTAACTAATACTTTTTCATTATTTATAGCATCTACTTGTCTACCTCTGTAATCTGGCTGAATAGGTAAATGACGGCTAAATCTCCTGTCTATTAAAGTTAAAAGTTCCACTTCAGAAGGTCGGCCAAACGATTGAATGGCAGTTAAGGCGGCATTAATACTTCTTCCGGTATATAAAACATCATCAATAAAAACCACTTTTTTATCTTCTACTATAAAATCGATTTGAGTTTTATTCGCTTCTAATGGTTTTTCGCTTTTTCTAAAATCATCTCTAAAAAAAGTGATGTCTAAAAATCCTAATTGGATGGCAGATACGTTATATTCTGTTTCTATAATATGTTTGATTCTTTCAGCTAGGAATTTACCTCTAGGTTGTAGGCCAATTAAAATAGTGTTTGAGAAATCTGAATGATTTTCAATTAGTTGACAAGCTAATCGATGCAAGATGATGTGTACTTCTTTTGAAGTGAGCAAAACTTTTTGACTCATAGTTAGTTGTTTGTACAAATTTAGAATTTATATTTCTAATAGCAATCGTATTGTAAAAAAAAGAGAATATTGTTATTTTATTTTTTTTTGCCACGGATTTCATGGATTTAAAAGGATTACCATTAGAAAAAATCTGTGATAATTTGTGAAATCTGTGGCTATCATAAAAAAATCCCGTTACTAAAACTAGCAACGGGAATATATCATGAATACATTTTCTGTCTTAATTCTTTTATTTTATCATCTTCTAAATATTCGTCAAATGTCATGTATCTATCGATGGCGCCATTTGGTGTTAATTCTAAGATTCTGTTTCCTACGGTTTGTGCAAATTCGTGGTCATGCGTAGTAAACAATACTGAACCTTTAAAATTACATAAAGAATTATTAAACGCTGTAATAGATTCTAGATCTAAATGGTTAGTTGGTTCGTCTAACATTAACACATTTGCTCTTATCATCATCATGCGCGATAACATACAACGCACTTTTTCACCTCCTGATAACACATTACATTTTTTTAAGGCTTCTTCTCCAGAAAAAATCATTTTTCCTAAAAATCCACGAACATAAACCTCATCTCGCTCTTCTTCAGTTTTAGCCCATTGACGCAACCAATCTACTAAATTCAAATCTACTCCATCAAAAAATTCATGATTTTCTAAAGGTAAATAGGATTGTGTTGTAGTAATTCCCCAATCAAATGTTCCAGTATCGGCAGCCATTTTATTGTTTAAGATTTCATAAAAAGCAGTGGTAGCTCTTGAATCTTTAGAGAAAACAACAATTTTATCACCTTTAGCCATGTTTAAATCTACATTTTTAAATAATGTTTCTCCATCAACTGAAGCGGCTAAATTTTGAACGTTTAAAATTTGATCACCCGCTTCTCTTTCTGTTTCAAAAATAATTGCTGGGTATCTTCTGCTGGAAGGCTTAATCTCGTCTAAATTTAATTTTTCGATCATTTTTTTACGCGATGTAGCTTGTTTTGATTTAGCCACATTTGCACTAAAACGTCGGATAAACTCTTCTAGTTCAGCTTTTTTCTCTTCCGCTTTCTTATTTTGTTGTGCTTTTTGACGTGCTGCTAATTGAGAAGACTCGTACCAAAACGTGTAATTTCCTGAATAATGCGTAATTTTTCCAAAATCAATATCGGATATATGTGTACAAACCGCATCTAAAAAGTGACGGTCGTGCGATACTACCAGAACAGTATTCTCATAATTTGCTAAGAAATTTTCTAACCAACCAATCGTCTCAAAATCCAAGTCATTTGTAGGCTCATCCATTATTAATACATCTGGATTTCCAAATAAAGCCTGTGCTAATAAGACACGAACTTTTAGTTTTCCGTCCATTTCGCTCATCAAAGTATAATGATATTCGGCACCAATTTCTAGGTTTGAAAGCATAGTTGCCGCATCACTTTCGGCATTCCATCCGTTCATTTCATCAAACTGCAATTGTAATTCACCAATTCTGTTGGCATTTTCATCAGTATAATCAGCATACAAAGCATCCATTTCAGCTTTAATAGCATGTAAAACTTTATTTCCCATTAAAACGGTTTCTAAGACCGTATATTCATCAAATAAATTGTGATTTTGATTTAAAACCGACATTCGTTTTCCTGGCTCAAGTATAACTCTACCAGAAGTTGGCTCCATTTCTCCTGCAATGATTTTCATGAAAGTTGATTTCCCTGCACCATTTGCTCCAATGATTCCGTAGCAATTTCCTTGAGTGAACGTTGTATTTACTTCATCGAATAAAATTCTTTTCCCAAATTGAACCGATAAATTTGAAACTGTTAACATTTTGTATTTTTTTATAAAACTGTTGCAAAAGTAGTAAAATTAGTGGATTTTTAGTTGTAATTTTTAAATTAATATAGGTATATTTTAACTGAATCTTAACAAGTATGTTTAAATATAACCTATACATTTGCTAGTAAAATTAATAATCAACTACATGATTAAAAATTACATAAAATACTTTTTACCCCTATACTTACTACTTTTCTCTTGTTTCACATCCTGTAAGAAGGGGTTTGAAGCAACAGATTATGTTGCCTATTTTGGTGGAGAAGTTCTGAACCCACAAAATAATTATGTATTTTTTTTGAAAGATAATGAGGTAATTGATACTATTTTTCTTGATAAAGATAATCGATTTATGCATAAATTTGATTCTTTAGCTCCTGGATTATATACCTTTAAGCATGATCCAGAATATCAATATGTTTATTTTGATAAGAATGATAGCTTGATGGTACGAATGAATGCTTTTGATTTTGATAATTCTATTGTTTTTTGTGGTCGAGGCGATGAGAAAAATAATTTTTTAATCGAAATGTACCTTAAAAATGAAGAAGATAAAGCTACAATGTTTACAATTTTTGATCGAAATGTTAAATCATTTATCAAGAATATTGATTCTAGCTTTGCCATAAGAAAATCATTTTATTTAAAACGCAAAGCAGAAATAGGTTGGAACGAATCATTTGATGCCGTTGCAAAAGCTAGTTTGGATTTTCACCATATTACTAAAAAAGAAATTTATCCTTATGCACATCAATTTAGAACTGGTGAAAACATTAGAAAAGAATTGCCAAGAGATTATTATTCCCATCGAAAAGAAGTCGATTTTGAAAATAATGATTTAACTAATTATTCGCCTTTTGTAAAATATGTAAGTATGATGCTTACTAATATGGCACATGAGAAAAACAAAGGAGATTTTGATGAAAACTCAATTGAAAATAATATTGAAAAGTTAAATATTACAAATTCTATTATTAAAAACGAGAAAGTAAAAAATGTTATTCTAAACAATATAGCCCTAATGTATTTGTTAGAAGACCAAAACATGTATAACAATACAAAATTTATAGATCGCTATTTTCAATTATCAACTGATTCAAAACTTGAAAAAGAAATTAAAACTATTTATAATTCCGTTCAAAATTTAAAAGTAGGCAATCGATTGCCTGAAATAGAACTTGTAGATGCAGGAAATAATAAGATTCGTTTATCATCTAAAATAAAAAAACCTACTGTATTGTATTTTTGGACTACTCATGCGGAATCACATATGGCAATAGCACATCAAAAGATAAATGATTTGAAGGTAAAATATCCTAATTATGATTTTATTGCCATTAATATAGACGATACACAACCCAATTGGAATAATGCCCTAAAAAAATTCAAACTAAATATGGATGAAGAATTGCATGCAAATAATTTTGAAGCTATTAGAAATTTATGGGTAATTACAAAGGTGCATCGTATTATAATATTAAATGCAGATGGTACTATAAAGAATGGATTTGCAAATTTATTTGATGTGAATTTTGAAAATAATTTACAATAAAAAAAGCGTTCTGTATTTCAGAACGCTTTTTACTTTACTCTATATTATTAGAAATTATTTATTTCCTTTTTCATAATCAGCAATAAACTGAGCAATTCCAATATCTGTTAAAGGATGCTTTAATAATCCAGTAATTGATGATAAAGGTCCAGTCATAACATCAGCACCAATTTTAGCACAATTAATCACGTGCATTGTGTGACGTACAGAAGCTGCTAAAATTTGGGTTTCAAATCCGTAGTTATCATAAATTTGACGAATTTCATCAATTAAGTTTAAACCATCTGTAGAAACATCATCTAATCTTCCTAAGAAAGGCGAACAATATGTTGCTCCTGCTTTTGCTGCTAACAATGCTTGCCCAGCGGAGAAAATCAACGTTACATTCGTTTTTATTCCTTTATCTGAGAAATATTTACACGCTTTTACACCTTCCTTAGTCATTGGTAATTTAACAACAATTTGTTCGTGTAATTCTGCTAACTCCTCACCTTCTCTAATCATTCCTTCAAGATCCATTGCATTAACTTCGGCACTTACATCTCCGTCAACAATATTACAAATGTCAACATAATGTTTTAAGATATTGTTTTTTCCGGTAATACCTTCTTTAGCCATTAAGGATGGATTTGTAGTTACACCATCTAGAATACCTAATTCTTGTGCTTCTTTAATTTGCTCTAAATTAGCAGTGTCAATAAAAAATTTCATCTTTTTAAGTTTTAAATTTTGTGTGTTGTTTTATCCTTCGACAAGCTCAGGATTAATTGTGTTGCAAAAGTAAGAAATCAAATCATAATAAAAAAACCGCTTCAAATTAATGAAGCGGCTAACCAAAAACTAAAAAATTGAACTACGATTTAATCATTTTTTGTTGATTTTACCGCTAGATTGTAAATAACCAATCCAAAACCAATTTTGTTAATAGCATCAGCAATGTTATAAGCCACATCTATACTACCTTTTCCTAAGAATTGTGTATACCAACCATCAGTTCCTAGCATATAACCTAATGGATAAATAGCCCAACCTACTAATACGAACCAACATAAAATTTTGTGAGATGATAAAACATTTCCACCAGCTGCAGCAGCTAATTTAGAAGCTTCACCAAACCAAATTTCATAAACAATTACAAAATAGGCTAAACCAGAGATGAATCCCCAAATATCAGCACTACCTGTATACACTGCTTCTCCAAAATATCCAGTAACTAACATAACTATTGAAAGAAAAATCATTTTCCACAATAAATTTTGTTTAGCACCAGCTACTTTAAGAATCAAATAAAACTCTAAACACATTAAAGGCACAGTTAATACCCAATCAACATATCTAAAGAACGTTGGTGATTCTTGGAATGCATTCCAATAATCACGCATGTAAAAATAATGTACAGCAGCAATAAAAGTAATCAATCCTGAAACCAATACTGAAGTACGCCACTTTTTATCAAATTGATTTAATGATAAAAAGAAAAAAGCTGAAGCAGCCATCATAGCCATGCTTCCAATAAAAAAGGTAAAACCCACATAATCATTAGGTAACATTTTTGTTACACTAGATGAAAGAAACATTAAATTTGTCATAATTAAAATAGTTTAAATTAGTTTGTTTAAGTAAATTTACAAAATTTTAAACAAAATAAACAAACTTTTTTTGATTTTTTTTTAAAAAAAATAAATATTTTATTTTAATAAATCATTAAAAATGAGCAAATTATCAATAATAACAAGCTTTGCAGGCTTATGGCTAACATCCTATTTATCAGATACAAACCAATTAATTTTTGGCTTTGTTCTAATTTTTACCTTCGGAATTTTACATGGAGCGAATGATTTGGTGCTAATCAACCAAATAGAAAAGAAGAAAAAAATGGCCTTTTTAAAAATAATATCTTTTTATATATTAATTGTGTTATCCTCTGTTGTTTTGTTTACATTATTACCATCTTTAGCATTACTTCTATTTTTATTGGTAAGTGGTTATCATTTTGGAGAACAACATTGGGATTCATTAATTGAGAATACTAGCAAATACAGAAAGCCATTTGAACTAATGTATGGCCTATTCATTATATCTCTTTTATTATTTATAAATGCTAATGAAGTTACTAGTATAATTTATCAAATTACAGAAATTCATGTAAAAATTAATACCTATAAAATATTTTTAATCTTAACAGGAGTGTTTTTAGTATTACTTTCTTATTTAATGATAAAAAAACATGCTGATTTCAAAAAGAATATAATTGAACAATTATTTTATCTTGTATTACTATGCGTAATTTTTAAAAGCTCTAGTTTAATATGGGGATTTACCATATATTTTATATTTTGGCATAGTATTCCATCGCTTAATGATCAAATTACATTTCTATATGGGAAATATAGTTTCCATAATTTTAAGCAATATTTTAAAACTGCATTTCTATATTGGTTGCTCTCTCTAGCAGGAATTACTATACTTTATTATGTAGCGAAAGATTTGGTAGTTTTTGATGCATTGTTTTTTTCATTTTTAGCATCAATAACCTTTCCCCATGCATTTGTTATATTGAAAATGTTCAAAAAGTAACTACAACTTATAATGATTCATCAACATTTTCTCGTAAACCGTATCCGGTAAAATACGTTTTAAAACAATGGAAAACTTTTGCATGAAAGCTCCAACTTTATAATGTACTTTTGGTTTTTCGGTTTGAATTATTGCAAAAATTGCTGCTGCCATTTCGTTTGGATTACTTCCGCTATCAACATGCGAATCCATTTCTTTTAAGGTATTTCCATAAGGAACTTCATATGCAGAACCTTCAATAACGGGTGCATGATAACGTCCTGCTGCAATGTTTGTAGCAAAATCGCCTGGAGCAACATTTGTAATTTGGATACCGAACGACTTTACTTCCATTCGTAAAGCTTCTGTAATTAGTTCCAAAGCGCCTTTTGAAGCAGAATAAATTCCACGATAAGGTAATCCCATATACCCAGCAATTGAAGTAATATTAATAATCAATCCCGATTTTTGTTCACGCATTTGAGGTAAAACCGCTTTCATTACTTCAATAGGACCAAATAAATTGGTTTCAAAATTATTTCGGATTTCTTCTGTTGGAATTTCCTCAATTGGACCTGTAATTCCTACTCCAGCATTATTAATTACAACATCCAATCGCCCAGATTTTTGAATCACTTCGTCGACACAATTGAGTATACTTTGCTTATCGCGAACATCTAAAGCCAATAATGGAAATGTCGGATTTGTGATTTTTTCAGGATTTCGGCTTGTACCATACACTTCAAAACCTTTGTCATGTAAGAACTCTCCAATAGATTTTCCTATTCCAGAAGATGCTCCTGTAATTAATACTACTTTTTTCATTTTGAATGATTATAATACGAAGATAAGAAACTTTTAGGCATAAAAAAATCTCCCTAAGGAGATACACAAAAAATGGCAAGCGACCTACATCGCACCGCTACAACCACATACCTTTGCTGTGTTCCCACCCTGGAGGAGTCTGCAGGAGCTGGTCGTGTAGGACTTGCCGATGCAAATATACAATCTTTTTATATTTTTACAAGGGTAATTGTGGGTATAAAAAATCATTGTATATTTACATTATAAAATTTTGTACACATGTTTAAACTTAAGCTATTCGCTTTCATTGCATTAGGTGTTATTTTAAATTCTTGTAAGGAGGATGAAAATGCATTAAAAAAATTATTTTCAATTGAAAACGCTTCAATCAAACCCATATTAAAGTTAGAGGAAAATATAGATTTGGTCCTTCAAAATAAAGAAAACAAAACCATTGATTCAGTATTGTATTATATCAATGAAAAGAGAGTTGGATCTGTAATGGGAAATGAAAAATTGTCTTTTTCATTGAAAAATCAAAAATTGGGCAACCAAACAATTAAAGCCATAGTTTATTTCGAAGGTAAAAATATTGATATTACTTCAGGATTTTCAATTTACGCAAGCAATGAACCTAAAATTTTGAATTATATAATTGTAAATACTTATCCACATGATATTAATGCTTATACACAAGGCTTTGAGTTTTATAATGGTACTTTATTAGAAGGAACAGGACAATATAAAGAATCAACCCTCAGAAAGACGGATTACAAGACTGGCAAAGTAACTGAGCAAATCAAATTGGATGACAACTATTTTGGCGAAGGTATTACGGTTTTAAAAGACAAAATCTATCAATTGACTTGGAAAGAAAAAACGGGTTATATTTATGATGCTAAAACGTTTAAATTAGAAAAAACTTTTTCGTTTGAAACTGAAGGTTGGGGAATTACCAATGATGGTGAAAAATTATACATGAGTGATGGTTCAGAGAAAATTTACATTTTAGATCCTATAACATTAAAGGTGGTTGATTACATTAGCGTATATACTGCAGGTTCAAAGATTGATTCGATTAACGAAATGGAATGGGTAAATGGGAAAATATGGGCCAATGTGTATCAAAAAGATGTCATTGCTATTATAAACCCAAAAACAGGTGCGGTTGAAAATGTGATTAATTGTGCCGATTTAAAAACTAAAGTAACACAACATCCAGAGATAGATTATTTTAACGGCATTGCCTACAACCCATCTACTAAAACGTATTTTGTTACAGGAAAAAATTGGGATAAAACCTTTGAGATAAAATTGAGTAATTAGTCAATTAATTGATATACAATTTTACTAACAGGTAAAATTTCTTTGGTATTTTCAATGGTTGGACCCGCTACCCAAACGGTTTTATAAGTTACTTGAGTAGCTGCTTTTTCGGTTACTTTCATACCCATGTAAAAACGAATCATTTTCACCCATTTTTTGAGGGTTTTATTCTTATTTAATACCGTTTCTAACCAAGTTTGTTTTGTACCTACTTTTTGAACATAAGGCGTATTGATTACTGTACATGGTGTTCCTGAGATACGTTCGGTCATCACAATGTCTTTTGCACCATAATCCACACAAGCTTGTTTATATTCTTGCGAAACACCTGATTCAATGGATGCTATAAATGGGCTTCCAACAGAAACCCCAACAGCGCCATAACTGATCATTTTATCCAAATCGGCCTTACACCCCACTCCTCCTGCAGAAATTACCGGTAACGAAGTGTTTTCATTTAATTCCTTAATTAAAGTTTCTGGATCTAAATTTCCTCTGTGCCCGCCTGCTAAATTATTGACAGCAATTAGTGCATCGGCTCCTAAACTTTCAACTTTTTGAGCAAAGGCTAAATCGGTAACGTCGCAAAAAACTTTGATACCTACTTTATGAGCCTCGTTGATGGTCTCTTCAGGCGAACCTAAAGAAGTAATGATAAAATCAACCCCTTCTTCGCATAACACTCGAAGTTGTTCTTTATACTTTACATTGGATTTATTTACAATTAAATTGTAACCAAAACTACCTCCAGGTACTTTGGCCATTTTTAATTCCCTAATCGAAGCTTGTAATTCATCCAATGTTCTATAATTTAAAGCTGGAATACAACCAGCTACACCGCTTTTCATTCCTTCAATAACCATTTTTGTATTGGATACCAAAAACATAGGAGCCATAATTACTGGATGTGAAATATGGAGCAGTGTAGTGAGTGAATGTTTTTCCATCTTCATAAATTTTATTCAAATATAGTAAAAAATAGTATGCTTGCATATAATTTACAGGTAATAAAAGAACATATGTTAAAAAATGTAAGAATTTAAAAATAATTAAATAATAAAATTATATTTGACTAATTAATCAAACTAAAAATCAATGATAAAACATTTAACTTTATTAGGTTGCTTTTGTGCTTTATTCTTTTCAAACGAATTAACCGCTCAAAAAAAGAATGATACTAAGAAGAAACCTACAACAGAAGCTGTTCCTGCGGATACAAAAAAACCAGAGGCTAAAAAAGAACCGAAACCGTACAAAAAAGTAATTGATTCTACAGCAGTTACCCAAAAAGGATTAATTGACGTTCACAAAGTAGGCGAAAAATATCTTTTTGAAATTTCTGATGCTTTGATTGGTAAAGAAATCATGACAATTACCCGATATTCAAAAACTCCTGCTGGTGGTGGAATATTTGGAGGTGAAGAAGTGAATAGACAAGTTGTTCGTTTTGAAAAAGGAATGAATAATACTATTTTATTGCGTTCTATAACTTACGTAATTATGACTCCTGATGAAAACAAACCAATTACAAAATCAGTAAAAAATTCAAGTGCTGATCCAATTATTGGGATTTATGATGTATTGGCATACAAAAAAGACGAATCAGGCAAAAACAATATCGCAAGTGTGGTAGACATGAGTTCGGCTTTCGATTCTGATTTACAAACGTTTTCTTTGAATTCAATTAATAAGCAAATGTTAAGCATTCAAGCTTTTCAAAAAGATAAATCATTTATTCAATTTGTAAAAAGTTTTCCAATCAATACTGAGATTAGAACTACAAAAACGTTTTCAACAGTTGCTCCACAAATTTCAAGAAATCCAACACCAAAAATAGGAATTGATTTACCTGCTGGATTAGACTCAGGCGTGGTAACAATGGAACTAAATACGTCTTTTATTTTATTACCCGAAAACCCAATGCGTAAGCGTGCATTTGATAAAAGAGTTGGTTATTTTGCGAATGGATATGATGTTTTTGAAGAAGAATCACAAAAGGCAGAAACAGAAATTTTTGCTGTTAGATGGCGTTTAGAACCAAAAAATGAAGAGGATGCAGAGAAACAGAAAAGAGGCGAATTAATTGAACCTAAAAAACCAATTGTTTATTATTTAGACCCTGCCACCCCTGACAAATGGAAACCATACATAAAGCAAGGTATCGATGACTGGCAAGAAGCTTTTGAAGGTGCTGGATGGAAAAACGCCATTCGTGGTGAGTATTGGCCAGAAAACGATCCAACGATGAGTTTAGAAGATGCCCGTTTTTCTGTCTTAAGATATTTTGCCGCAGAAATTCAAAATGCGTACGGACCTAATGTGCACGACCCAAGAACGGGTGAAATTATGGAAAGTCATATTGGTTGGTACCACAATATTATGAGTTTATTACGCGATTGGTATTTAATTCAAACGGCTGCAGTTGATCCTCAAGCCAGAAATAAAAAGTTTGATGATAAATTAATGGGAGAATTAATTCGTTTTGTTGCCGCTCACGAAGTTGGACACACACTAGGATTGCGTCATAATATGGGAGCAAGTAACGCTACTCCAGTAGAAATGTTAAGAAATCCAGAGTTTCAAAAGAAAAACGGTCATACTTCTTCTATTATGGATTATGCACGTTTCAATTATGTGGCACAACCAGAGGATAATGTGAAAGATTTGTTTCCGAGAATTGGTGACTATGACAAATGGGCTATCAAATGGGGTTATTCTTATTTTAAAGATGCTGCCGATGAAAAAGTGGAAAAAGCATTGTTAAATGAAATGACCAAAGATGCTTATAAAAACAGAAGACTTTGGTTTGGAACTGAGACAAATCCTTACGATCCACGTTATCAAACAGAAGATTTAGGCGATAATTCTATGAAAGCATCTGCGTATGGAATTAAAAATTTAAAACGAATTTTACCTAATTTAACTGAATGGAGTAAGGAAAACGGAGAAGACTATTCAGAATTAGAAGGATTATATAATTCGTTAGTTGGACAGTTTAGAAGATATATGGGGCACGTAACTAAAAACGTAGGTGGTGTTTATGAAAACCCTAAAACCTATGATATGGCTGGAAATGCATACGAAGTTACACCATCTGCAATTCAAAATGAAGCAGTAGCCTTCTTAAATGAGCAATTATTTAAAACACCAACTTGGTTATTAAATCAAAATATCATTTCTAAAATAAAAGCAGATGTTGGTGTGGATGCTATTAAGAGTATGCAAGATGCAACGCTTTCAAGTTTATTATCAAATGATAGATTGGTTCGATTAGTTGAAACCTCATCGCTTAGTAAAGCCAATTATTCTGTGGATGAATTAATTTCAGATTTAAGAAGAGGCATTTTCTCAGAATTAAAATCGAATGCTGCTGTTGATTTGTACAGAAGAAATTTACAAAAAGTATTTGTAAGTAGAGTTATCGATGTTGCGTTAGCAGATAAAACCGCTACAGGATATTTTGATGGAAAAAGAATTAGTGTTTTAGATACCGATATTCCTTCTATTGCAAAAGGACAATTGTTAGAATTAAAAGCACAATTAAAAAGAGCAAGTGTTATTACTACTGATCGTTTAACTAAATTTCACCTTAACGATTTAGTGGCACGTATTGAAAATGCGATGAAACCTAAATAATCAATAAAATTTAATTATTTGATTCAATTTATCGGTTGAATAATTTAAAATGAGCTCGATTCACATCGAGCTCATTTATATTAAATTGCATTCAATTAGCTAAAACAAATATTGTGGAGTAAAATAAAAAAACCGAATCATTTCTGACTCGGTTTTAATAATTATAAAGATTAACTAATTATTTCACTTCTTCAAAATCTACATCTTGAGTTTGATCTCCAGAAGCATTAGCTTGAGGTTCAGCTTGTGCTGCTCCACCTTCTGCTTGAGCTTTATACATTTCTTCTGATGCATTCTTCCATGCTTCATTTATTTTATCTAAAGCTGGTGTAATGGTTGCAATATCTTTTGATTCAAAAGCTACTTTTAATTCACTTAATGCAGTTTCTATCGCACTTTTATTTGCTTCCGATAATTTATCACCAAATTCACCTAATTGTTTCTCAGTTTGGAAAATCATAGAATCAGCCTCGTTTAATTTATCTGCTTTTTCCTTCGCTAATTTGTCAGCTTCTGCATTCATTTCAGCATCTTTCTTCATTTTTTCAATTTCTTCTGGAGTCAATCCTGAAGAAGCTTCGATACGAATATCATGCGATTTTCCTGTTCCTTTATCAGTAGCTGATACTTTAATGATACCATTGGCATCAATATCAAAAGTTACTTCAATTTGAGGAACGCCTCTTGGTGCTGGTGGAATTCCGTCTAAATGGAAACGACCTATTGTTTTGTTATCATTTGCCATTGGTCTTTCACCTTGTAAAACATGAATTTCTACCGATGGTTGATTGTCCGCAGCTGTTGAGAAAACTTGTGACTTTCTTGTTGGAATAGTTGTATTAGACTCAATTAATTTAGTCATTACACTTCCCATTGTTTCAATACCTAATGAAAGTGGTGTAACGTCTAATAATAATACGTCTTTAACTTCACCCGTTAAAACACCACCTTGAATAGCGGCTCCAATTGCTACTACTTCATCAGGATTAACTCCTTTTGATGGTTTTTTGTTGAAGAATTTCTCTACTTGCTCTTGAATTACTGGAATACGAGTTGAACCTCCTACTAAGATTACTTCGTCAATATCAGAAACTGATAAACCAGCGTCTTTTAATGCTTTAGCAACAGGCTCCATAGAACGTTTTACTAAAGATTCAGCTAATTGCTCAAATTTTGCTCTTGTTAACGTTTGCACTAAGTGTTTTGGACCAGAAGCAGTAGCAGTTACATATGGCAAATTGATTTCTGTTTGAGCAGAAGCTGATAACTCAATTTTTGCTTTCTCAGCTGCTTCTTTTAAACGTTGTAATGCCATTGGATCTTTACGTAAATCAACACCTTCAGCAGTATTGAATTCGTTTGCTAACCAATCAATAATTACTTGGTCAAAATCATCTCCTCCTAAATGTGTATCTCCATTTGTAGATAAAACTTCAAAAACACCATCTCCTAATTCTAAGATTGAGATATCAAATGTACCTCCACCTAAATCGTATACAGCAATTTTTTGATCTTTACCTTGTTTGTCTAATCCATAAGCTAAAGCTGCCGCAGTTGGCTCGTTTATAATACGCATTACTTTTAAACCTGCAATTTCCCCAGCTTCTTTTGTAGCTTGACGTTGTGCATCATTAAAATAAGCTGGAACAGTAATCACCGCTTCAGAAACTGAATGACCTAAATAATCTTCAGCTGTTTTTTTCATTTTTTGAAGTGTCATTGCAGACAATTCTTGCGGAGTGTATAAACGACCATCGATATCTACACGTGGTGTATCGTTGTCCCCTTTTACTACTTTATAAGCTACCGTAGAAGCTTCTTTTGCACTTTCAGTGTACTTATTTCCCATAAAACGTTTTACCGAAGCAATCGTTTTTGTTGGGTTAGTTACTGCTTGTCTTTTTGCCGGATCTCCAACTTTAATTTCGCCACCTTCTACAAAAGCTATTACAGATGGTGTAGTTCTTTTTCCTTCTGCGTTTGCAATTACAACAGGTTCTCCACCTTCCATTACAGCCACACAAGAGTTGGTTGTTCCTAAGTCGATTCCAATAATTTTACTCATTTTTATACTTGTTAAATTTTAAATTTCAATTTTAAACTCGATGATTCTAATTCAATGATTATGCCATTACAAAAAATAAGGAAATTTGACAGAAAACTGCATTTGTCAGGTTTTAAAAACTGACAACATGACATATTTAATATACCGTTGCCCCCTATTAAATTTGGTTTACTATGAAAAACACAAAAAAGAGAGCGTTATTTTAATATATTATCAAAATCAATTGACATTTATATTAAATCCTAATTATATTTGTAATAATTAATAGTTGAGTTGTATGGAATGTATTTCTGTTTTTGATATGTTAAAGATTGGAGTTGGACCTTCGAGTTCACACACTCTAGGACCTTGGCGTGCTGCTGAACAATTTTTAAAAGAGGTAAGAACTCGAAACTTAATTGATAACATAATTAGTGTTAAAGTAGATTTATACGGTTCTTTATCATTAACTGGAAAAGGACATGCTACCGATTTAGCCGTAATGCTTGGTTTGAGTGGTGCAGACCCTGAATATATTCCGGTTGAAAGTATTGATGTAATTATTTCAGCTATTAAAAACAAGAAAGAAATTTTCTTAGGCAATGAAATCTTAATTCCGTTTTGTTTTGAAACTGATATTGTCTTCAATAAGAACTTCCTCCCTTTTCATGCTAACGGAATAACTTTTACAGCCAAAACTGATACAGAAACATTTACTGAAACGTATTATTCAATTGGTGGTGGCTTTATTGTCAAAGAAAAAGAAGATCATCACAAAGAAGAAATTTTACATACTTTTCCATTTCCTATTGAAAAAGCAGATGAATTATTGGCTTTCTGTTTAGCTGAAAATAAAAAAATATCGGAAATCGTTTTTGAAAACGAGAAAACCATGCGAAGTGAAGAAGCGATTCACAATGAGTTACTACGTATTTGGGATACGATGCTTGAATGCATGTATATTGGTTGCCATTCAGAAGGTATTCTCCCCGGTGGATTAAATGTGCGCCGAAGAGCCTATGATATGCACAAAAATTTAATTGGGGTTTTACCTTATGAAGATCCGTATTCTTGGTTGCAAATTATCAGACAAACTGAAGTAAAATTTCGTCAAATACTAAAATGGGTAAGTTGTTTTGCTTTAGCTGTAAATGAAGTTAACGCTTCTTTAGGCCGAGTTGTAACGGCTCCTACTAACGGAAGTGCGGGCGTAATTCCAGCGGTTTTGATGTATTATTTGGTAATTGAAAACCATGAAGCTGGCGAAAAAGAAATCAAACAATTTTTGATGGTTGCCGGTCAAATAGGTGCTATTTTCAAAAAAGGAGCCACTATTTCAGCTGCAATGGGTGGTTGTCAAGCAGAAATTGGTGTTTCAAGTGCGATGGCAGCAGCAGCGTTATGCGAATTAATGGGCGGCACCCCTGCTCAGGTTACCATGGCAGCTGAAATTGCGATGGAACATCACTTAGGATTAACTTGTGATCCGATAGGTGGATTGGTTCAAATTCCGTGCATAGAACGAAATACCATGGGGGCTATTAAAGCAATCAATGCCGCCGAACTAGCCTTAGAAACTGATGCTTTAAATGCCAAAGTACCTTTAGACAAAGTAATTGATACTATGTGGCAAACGGCTAAAGACATGCATTCAAAATACAAAGAAACTTCCGAAGGAGGATTAGCTGTAGCGGTTAATATGGCTGATTGTTAATGATTATTCCCCATTTTTAATGTGCAATTTTCTTTTAAGCACCAAATCGGTAACTGGATGAAAAATTAATGGAATTTCTTCTACAACAACATCACTTTTATCTAATCCAAAAGCTTTTTCATCAGAAACACCTAGTCCTTTCAAACTAAAATAAGAATTCAACAAAAAGCCTTCTTTGAAAGAAAATTCATTTTCAAAAGAGATAAATTTTTCTAAAACCACAAACTTAAAGTCAGGCTCATCATTGTATTTTGAAGAACCATCAGGTCTAATATGTAAATCTAATTCTTTATTTTCAACCAAATCTTTAATGATATTTTTAAAATATAATTCCACTTTAGGTTGGACTCTAAAACCTGCATTGATATTAACTTTGATTACTTTGTCATTGATTAACTCAATTACCTCATAATCTAAAGTAAAAGGTTCTTCTGTTCTATTAATGTGTAAAAACCAATAGACATCGGCTCTTTTTGGTTTTTTAGCAAATATAGACTTCATAATTTTTTCTTCAATCTCAGAAGTTTTATCTGCTTTTGTAAGATATACTAAATGGGTAGCATATTTGGTATAGGTGGTATCATTTGATAAATCTACTAATAAATCTCTATAATTACTCAATGGAACATACTTAGTGAAATTATTATTTAATCTTCGCCCAAAGAAAATAATATACATCACCATAAAGAACAATCCAGAAATAATAAGAGTCACGAAGCCTCCTTCTGGAAATTTTTTCATATTAGCAATAAAGAAAGATACTTCAATAAAAGCAAATAATAAGAAAATTAGTAAAATTATAAATTTATTGAAACGTAATCTATAGTATAAATAATACATTAATAATAAAGTAGTCATCATCATGGCTAACGTAATTGCTAAACCATATGCTGCCTCCATGTGCTCAGAATTTTTAAAATATAAAATCATCGCTACACATCCCACCCAAAGGATTAAATTAATTGATGGAATATAAATTTGTCCTTTGTTATTGGTTGGGTTTTTCAAGGTAATTCTAGGCCAAAAATTCAATGAAATTGCTTCATTAATCAATGTAAACGATCCACTAATCAAAGCTTGAGAGGCTATAATTGCCGCCATTGTAGCAATTGCAATACCAAACAATAAGAACCATTCAGGCATAATTTTATAAAATGGATTTCTACCGTCCAAAAAATTATTTTGTTCTGACATTAACCATGCACCTTGACCTAAATAATTAACAACCAAACATATTTTTACGAAAATCCAAGTAATTCTGATGTTGTTTTTTCCACAGTGCCCTAAATCAGAATATAAGGCCTCCGCACCTGTCGTACAAAGAAAAACAGCACCTAATAGCCAGAATCCGTGTGGATATTCAACTAATAATCGATAGGCGTACATTGGGTTTAACGCTTTTAATATTTCAGGATGAGAAATAATTTGAGAAAATCCTAAAATGAATAACATTGAAAACCAAATGACCATTGCTGGTCCGAAAAAGAAACCTACTTTTTGAGTTCCAAAACGTTGAAACAGAAATATTCCTGATAAAATTGCAATAACAATAGGAATAGTTGGGATATCCGGAATAATAACTTCTAATCCTTCCACAGCAGAAGCAACAGAAATAGGCGGTGTAATAATTCCATCCGCAAGAAGTGTTGCTGCTCCCAAAATTGTGGGAATTACCAATCGTCCTTTTCCAAATCTTTTAACTAAAGCATATAATGAAAAAACGCCTCCTTCCCCATGGTTATCAGCGTTTAATGTTAAAATAATATATTTAAATGTAGTTTGAAAAGTAAGTGTCCAAAAAACACATGAAATACCACCATAAACTAATAATTCTGATATCATTCGTTTGTCAACGATTGCTTTCATTACATACAAAGGACTTGTTCCTATGTCTCCGTAAATAATTCCTAAAGCAACTAATAAAGTGGCTGCTGTAACTTTTTGTGTAGTTGAATGTCCCATAAAATTGGAAAATAATTAGCTAACTTTACTCTAGAATATAAAATAGATGAGTTCACAAAAAGCATTCTAGATAAAAAATCTGGATTTAGTTTAATGTGGCTAAGACACATATTTGGTATTCTATTTTTTCGAATGCAAATATACTGAGAGTTTAGAAATTAACTCTTTTTTTTGATATTTATTTTTTTCTACGCGTATCAATTAAATGAATGATTTGCCATTTGCCATTATCGTTATACAATGTAAAAGAATTAGCTCCCATATGACTGAATTTTTCATTGATGTAAAACTCATAGGGTGTCCAAACATGAGCTAAATTACCATCGATTTGAACATTATAATTTAAAATTCGTTCTTCAAATTTCATGTTTACTGGTATCGAAGCAATCGATTTTAAAAATCCTGAAAATTCATTTGCTTCTAACTTGTTACCTTCCTTAGTATTTGCAATAGTTTGCATAATGATATCGGGATGACACCACTCTCTTAACGTAATTGTATCTTTTGCATGAAAGGCCGTAAAAAAATCTTCAACCACTTTTTTAGGATTTGATTCTTGAGCAATGACAGGTAAATTAATCACAAATAATATGATAATAAATAAATTCTTCATAATTTGGTTTTTATTATAAGTATTTAAAAGTTAATTTTGTTACATCAAAAATAGTAGAAAAATGTCTGTAGCTAAAAAAGATTATAAAAGAATTACCACAAAATCATTAATTGATATGAAAATAAATGGGGAGAAAATCTCCATGCTAACAGCATATGATTATACAATGGCTAAAATTGTAGATGCTGCAGGTGTTGATGTTATACTTGTTGGTGATTCCGCAAGTAATGTAATGGCAGGACATGAAACTACTCTTCCTATTACGCTTGATCAAATGATATACCATGCTTCAAGTGTGGTTAGAGCTTGCGAAAGAGCTTTGGTTGTTGTGGATTTGCCTTTCGGAAGTTATCAATCGGATCCAAAAGAAGCATTGCGTTCCTCCATTAGAATTATGAAAGAAAGTGGCGGACATGCAGTAAAACTTGAAGGCGGAAGTGAAATTGCTGCTTCCATAAAAAAAATATTGAATGCTGGTATTCCAGTCATGGGGCATTTAGGATTGACTCCACAATCTATCTATAAATTTGGAACCTATACCGTTAGGGCTAAAGAAGATGCTGAAGCTGAAAAACTATTAGAAGACGCTCAAATGCTAGAAAAATTAGGTTGTTTTGCCTTGGTATTAGAAAAAATTCCAGCGCATTTAGCAGAAAAAGTAGCAAAAAGCATTTCCATACCGGTTATTGGAATTGGAGCAGGAAGCGATGTTGATGGACAAGTATTAGTGTTACACGATATGATTGGAATGACACATGAATTCAGCCCAAGATTTTTGAGAAGGTACATGAATTTATTTGAAGAAATGTCAACAGCTATTGGACAATATGTTACCGATGTTAAATCAAAAGATTTTCCAAATTCAAATGAGCAATATTAATTTAGTGACCTATAATTAAATATTTTGACCGAAAAAATAGTTTCCACTAAAAGTAATCTGCAAATTTTACACGAAGACAATCATATTATTGTGATTAACAAACGTGTAGGCGATATCGTTCAAGGCGATAAAACCGGTGATAAGCCGCTTTCTGACGTAGTCAAAGAATATATCAAAGAGAAATATAATAAACCCGGAGATGTTTTCTTAGGTGTGATTCATCGTCTTGATCGTCCTACGACAGGTATTGTTGTTTTTGCAAAAACTTCCAAAGCTCTAGAACGCTTAAATGCCTCTTTTAAAAAAAGAGAAACACAAAAAACCTACTGGGCGGTGGTTAAAAACAATCCTCCTAAAGAAAAAGATACACTTACTCATTTCTTAAAACGTAATTCAAAAAATAATACTTCAAAAGCACATACAAAAGAAGTTCCAGAAAGTAAATTATCGAGTCTTTCTTACCAAATCATTAAAAAATTAGATCATTATTTTGTTTTAGAAATTGATTTACATACCGGAAGACACCATCAAATTAGAGCGCAATTACAAGCTATTGGATGCCCTATTAAAGGAGATTTAAAATATGGTTTTGACAGAAGCAATCCAGATGGAGGTATACATTTACATGCAAGAAAATTAATATTAATGCATCCTGTTTCAAAAGAAATTTTTACTTTTATAGCAAATCCTCCTAAAGATTCACTTTGGGATGCTATTTAATCAACAAACTATGAAAAACATTATTGAGCAAAAAGTACGTAACGGCTATTCGTTAGATTTAGGCAAACTTATTGATGAAAGTTTTGCTACCTTCAAAAAAACATTTTTAATTGCAGGCCTAGGTTTACTAATTATTTCGGTAGTTATGGTTATTATTTATTTAGGAATTTTAGGTACCTTTTTTGGGTTTTCAAATTTCACTGAAACCATGACATCTCTTGAAACTCTTGCAACCGATACTACATTTATTATAATTAATGCAGCAGTAACAATGCTATTTAGTGCTTTATTTGCGCCAATAACCGCAGGATTTATTCATTTAAATCATTTAGCAAGTACTAATAAAGAAATTCAGTTAGGAACTATTTTTGATTTTTATAAAGCGCCCTATTTCAATCAAATATTTTTGAGCTATTTAGTAATTGGATTTATAACATCTACAACAACAGCTGGTTTAAGCTTACTTGGTAATGAATTTATGAATACAATATTCCAAATTATTGTTGGATTATTCACCATTTTTACAATTCCATTAATTATTTATGGTAAACAAAATTATACTGAAGCCATTACTAATAGTATTCAATTATATAGTAAAAAACCTTTTATCATTTTTATAGCGATGATAATAGCAGTAATTGGTATGCTTTTAGGAATTTTTGTTTTATGTATCGGAATCATTTTTACTATTCCATACCTATATTCGATGCATTATGCTATTTATGCTCAGTCGATTGGATTTCAAAATACATCTCCAATAGACGAAATTGGAATTGAATAATTTTTTTCAATTCTATTTGTAAATTAATTGGTTTTGCTACATAATTTTATCAAAATCTAATTTTATTCTTATGTAATTGCATTATTCGTAAATCGAACCAAAATATCTAATTTTTAAGGTATGTTTAAGTAAATTTAGACATACCTTTTTTAATTTTGAATTCTAAAATACCGCATAATGAAAGTAGGAATAGACGCAATTCAATTTGATATACCAAAATTATACTTATCCATTCAAGAATTAGCCGAGAATCGCAATATTGAAGCCGACAAACTCACAAAAGGATTGGGATTACAAAAGATGAGTTTTTTAGATGTGCAGCAAGATGTTATTACTATGGGCGCAAATGCACTACTTAAATTGATTGAACAAGAATCAATTAATCCTAGTGAAATTGCAAAAATATATGTTGGAACCGAAAGCGGTGTTGATAATTCTAAACCAATTGCTTCCTATCTAATTAGTTTAATTGAGCAAAAATTAGGGGCGAATGTCTTTCAAAATTGTGATGTAGTAGATTTAACATTTGCTTGTATTGGCGCGGTTGACGCTCTTCAAAGTTGTGTGGATTATATTCGACTAAACCCTTCAAAAAAAGCCATTGTAATTGCAACTGACTTTGCAAAATATGATTTAAATTCAACTGGAGAATATACCCAGGGTGCTGGCGCCATTGCAATGCTTGTGACTTGTAATCCCAGAATAATAGCGATTTCAAATGAAACAGGCGTAGCTACTTCAGGTGTGTTTGATTTTTTTAAACCCAAGCAAACCATTCAAAAAGCAGCAATTACAGGAAATAATGAAAATGAAAATTGGTATGATATTCTTGAATCTGAAATAACAATTGTAAAAGACCAACCTGTTTTTGATGGTCAATATTCAAACAACTGCTACATTTCTAGAATTACAGAAGCCTATGATCACTATAAAAAAGAGAGCAACCAACAATCTCCAGTTTTTAATAATTGGGATTTAATTTTCATGCACCTACCCTATTGTTTTCAAGGAAGACGAACATTTATTGAACTATTTGCAAATGAAAATCAACATTTAGTTGAAGCTCAAGAAGGAGAAACTAGTAAAGATAAAATAAAGGCATTATCAAAATCCAAAGAGTACCTCAATTTAGTTAACGATAAAATTTACCCCACTGAAATTGCTTCGGGAGAAGTTGGAAATATATACACAGGCTCTATTTTCTTAGGAATGCTATCAGCTTTATTTTATTTCGCTAAAGAAAATAAAAAACTAAGCACTGAAAAAGTAGGCTTTATTGCATATGGTAGTGGTTCAAAATCGAAAGTATTTGAAGGGAAAATTCAATCAGAATGGAAAGAACAAATTCTTAAAACCAATCTTTTTGAAATCCTAGAAAATCGAACTTCAATTGATTTTGAAACCTATGAAAAATTACACAAAAAAGAAGTGAAATCGTCAATTTTACAACCAAAAAATGAATTTATATTAGCTAAAATTGAAACCGAAAATCCGGTATTAAAAGGAGCGCGTTTTTATACATTTATCGAATAATTAGTTTCCAAATAAAAATTGAAACGGAATGTGCAGTCTTTTTTGCCAAGCTAATTCCGAATGATTTTCACCTTCAAATTTTTGAGTCATCCAATGTTTTGCATCATATCCTTTCTCTTGCATAATCAAATCTACCTCATTTTGAAGCGGTTCATACAATGCGTCTAAGGTAGCTGTTCCAAAATCAAAATAGAGTTTATGATTCTTTGGATTGGGTAAATTTTGTTTCAAATAGTGATAAAAAGCATTCGGTATCGGATTATTTTCTACATGAAAAATACCTGGCCAATGAGTTGATATACAAGCTGCGCCACCAAAAACCTCTGGATATTCGCAAATGGCATACATCGAAATTAATCCGCCCATACTGCTCCCAGCAATAAAAGTATGCTCATAATCTGTATATACAGCATATTTTTGATCTATTATTGGCTTTAATTCTTGTACAATAAATTTCAAATAATTATCAGAACTAACCTTTCCGTTAAACAATTTTACACCTTCTGATCGATTTAAATTATAAATAGAATCTTGCTGTTTTTTTGTTAACATTTCAAATGGTTTCTGCGGAAAATAATCGAAATGACGGGTGCTTCCGCCGTTCCAAATTCCAACAATAATAACAGGTTTTGTTTGTTGGGCTTCGATGAGTTTGTCCATAACTTCATCTACTTCCCAGGCTTGCTTATTCCAAGTTTGTGCTGCATCAAATAACATTTGACCATCATGCATATATAAAACATCATATTTTTGAGTAGTTGAATAATTGGGCGGTAACCAAACATCAATATTTCGTTCTGTTACAAATTTTGATTTAAAATCTTCAATTCGTTCAATTGTACCTGATGTTACTTTTGGAATTTCTTGTGAAAAACACCAATTTACTAGTAAAATAAAAATAAATAAAGACCTCATAACTTTTGCTTTTTTTAACCCAACCACCCTTCTCTATCTAAACTACGATATTGAATAGCTTCTGCAATATGATGGGATTGAATCATGTTTGACATTTCTAAATCGGCTATTGTTCGAGCAACTTTCAAAATGCGATCATAGGCTCTAGCCGATAAATTTAATCGTTCCATTGCTGTTTTTAATAATTGCAAAGAAACCTCGTCTAAAGTACAAAATTCTCTAATTAATTTACTACTCATTTGCGCATTATAATGAATATGCTCATAATTTTCGAATCTAGTTGACTGAATTGCTCTTGCAGTACTTACTCTTTTCCGAATTTCTGCACTGCTTTCGGCTTTGCGTGTTTCGGTAAGTTTTTCAAACGGAACAGGTGTAACTTCAATATGAATATCAATTCGATCTAATAAAGGCCCAGAAATTTTACTTAAATAGCGTTGCATTTCCATAGGCGATGAACTCACCGGCGCATTTGGATCATTAAAATAGCCACCAGGGCTTGGGTTCATACTGGCAACCAACATAAATGAAGACGGATAAGTAATCGTAAATTTAGCACGAGAAATGGTCACTTCTCGATCTTCTAACGGCTGACGCATTACCTCTAAAACTTCTCGTTTAAATTCGGGTAATTCGTCTAAAAATAAAACGCCATTATGTGCCAATGAAATTTCACCTGGCTGAGGATAACTCCCACCGCCAACAAGTGAAACCGAACTTGCTGTGTGATGCGGACTTCTAAAAGGGCGTTGCGCCATTAATCCAACTTCTTTTGTTTTACCCGCTACTGAATGAATTTTAGTAGTTTCCAATGCTTCGCGCATGGTCATGGGAGGTAAAATACTAGGCAATCGTTTGGCTAACATGGTTTTACCCGAACCTGGTGGACCAATCAAAATAATATTATGTCCGCCAGCCGCAGCAATTTCCATGCAACGTTTAATGCCTTCTTGTCCCTTCACATCCGAAAAATCGTGTTCAGGAAAATCTAATGTTTTATTAAACTCCTCAGTTGTATCAATTTTCGTTGGAAACAATGTAGATTTTCCCTCAAAAAAATGAATAACTTCTAATACATTTTCAACGCCATACACATCGATTCCGTCAACAATAGCAGCTTCTTTTACGTTTTGAAACGGCAAAATCAATCCTTTAAAACCTTCTTCTTTTGCTTTGATGGCAATGGATAAAGCCCCTTTGATAGGCTGCAAACCGCCATCAAGCGATAATTCACCCATAATGACGTAATTGTGAATATCTTCTGATTTAATTTGGGAAGAAGCTGCTAAAATTCCAACTGCTAACGTCAAATCATAAGCAGAACCTTCTTTTCGTAAATCGGCCGGAGCCATGTTTATGGTGATTTTCTTACCAGGCAATTGATACCCGTTATTTTTTAATGCAGCAGCTATGCGATAACTACTTTCTTTTATCGCAGAATCGGGTAAACCTACCAAGTGGTAGCCGATTCCTTTATCGATATTTACTTCTACAGTAATGGTGGTGGCTTCTACGCCAAAGACGGCGCTTCCATAAACTTTTACTAACATGGCTTATACTATTTTAATGGCTTATATAGATGCAAATATAGAAAAGTTTTTGAAATAAAAAATCCCGATTACTCGGGATTTAATTTATTTGTTGAATTTTGAAATGCCTTCTTCTAACCATTTTTTGTATTCAGTTGCATCAGGTGTGTAGCCTATAGGCTTAGAAATATCTTCACCATCTGAATTCAAAATCACATAATAAGGTTGGGCATTGTTTTTATATCGTGTAATTTGATAATCGCTCCATTTGTTACCAATGGTTACGATTTCTTTTCCTGTTTCTTTCGATACATATTGAGCTTCTTTTGGTAACTCACGTTTATCATCAACATACAATGAAATTAAAACTACTTTATCTTTTAAAAGAGTTAAAATTTCTGGCTTCGACCAAACAAAATCTTCCATTTTTCGACAATTCACACAAGCATGACCTGTAAAATCTAATATAATAGGTTTTCCAACTTTTTTGGCATACGCTACTCCATCTTCATAACCATGAAAAGCAATAATTCCGTGTGGTCCAGAATGCGCATGTTCAGGCAAATTAATAGCTGTAGTAGTATTTGATGAAGAAGTTCCTATTCCATTCGGACTTTCGCTATAAGTCATTGGTGGAGGAAATCCTGAAATAATTTTTAAAGGTGCACCCCAAAGTCCAGGAATTAAATAAATCGTAAATATGGTTACAAAAATTGCCATGAATAATCGGCCAATAGATAAGTGCGACATTGGACTATCGTGTGGTAATGTAAGTTTTCCAAACAGATATACAGCCCAAGTTCCAAAAATAGCAATCCAAATTCCTAAGAATACTTCACGCTCTAATAAGTGTGCTTGAACAACTAAATCAGCATTTGATAAAAATTTAAAAGCTAAAGCCAATTCTAAGAAACCTAATGATACTTTAACCGTATTTAACCATCCACCTGATTTTGGTAACGTGTTCATCCAACCTGGAAACATTGCAAATAACATAAATGGTAAGGCTAATGCAGATGAAAAACCAAGCATTCCTACAATAGGTGCTAATCCACCTTTTGAAGCTGCTTCCACTAATAATGTGCCTACAATTGGACCCGTACAAGAAAACGAAACTATAGCTAATGCTAATGCCATGAATAAAATACCTACAAACCCACCACGATCTGCTTGTTGATCTACTTTATTAGCCCAAGAATTAGGTAAAACAATTTCAAACGCACCTAAAAAAGAAGCTGCAAAGAATACTAAAAGTCCGAAGAAAATTAGATTAAACCACACATTTGTAGATAATGCATTTAATGAATCGGCGCCAAATATTCCGGTTACTAATGAACCTAAAATTACATAAATTAATATGATTGAAACCCCGTATAAAATTGCATTTTTCTTTCCTTCTGCCTTTGTTTTACTTTGTTTGGTAAAAAAACTAACGGTCATTGGAATCATTGGAAATACGCATGGTGTAAGCAAAGCAGCAAAACCGCCAATAAACGCCAAAAAGAAAATTGACCATAGCCCTTTTTTCTCTTCAACTGGTGCTTCATTACTTATTTGCGCTTTATTTTCAGATGCATTCTGCGATTGAACATCGCTTAAAGAATCAACTTTTTGAGTAGTTGAATCAGATGCAATTGTAGCAGTTGAAACGGCTTGGTCATCCGTTATTTTGATTTCAGGCAATTGAAAAGTAAATGTATTATCTTGCTGAATACATTGTTCTTTACAGGCTTGGTATTCAACATATACTTTAACTTCTTTCAATTTTGGATTTGTAACTTTAATTACTTGTTTAAATTGAGCCGTTTTAGCAAAATAATATTCATCCACTTCAAAAATATCGTTGAATACTTTCTTGTACGGACTCTCTTTTGTTTTGCCTACTAAAGTATAATTCCCTTTGGTATTTTTAAAATCAAAAACCGTTGGAAGTGCACCGCCATCTGGAGTATATTGCGAATACATGTGCCACTCATTCTCGATGGTAGCTTCCATAACCAATTCAAATTCGGTATCGGATTTTTGAACTACTTTGCTTTTCCATTTTACAGGATTTAAGATTTGTCCTTGAGCAAAAAAGGTTATTAATAATAAAATGTAGGTGAATTTTTTCATTAGTTTAGTTCAATTTTTATACGGTTTTTTGTTGTTTCGTTTGCGATGAATCGTTTGTCTGCGCGCTTACCAATAATCCAAATAATTTGGTCTTCAGCACATAATAACCATTGATTTTCTTTATCTAAAAGGGAATATTTTTCGTCTTTAAAATACTTACTCAATTTCTTTTTTCCATTCAATCCGGCGGGATAAAAATAATCACCTTCTTGCCATTTTCTTATCGTGAGCGGAAATTTTAGTGCCTCTTCATTTACAAATATACAATTTGAATTGGTTTCAGTTATGTAACTTACGTTACAGAATGAAATATTTAAGGGAATATTAACTTTAGAAGTTATCGATTCAATTGTGTAAACTTCTTCTTTATTGTTGTATTTTCTTTCGGAAAGGATTAATTTATCTCGGTCTTTCAACAAAACATGGGTTTCAGAAAAGACTTGTTTTCCAGATTGCGCTTCGACCAAATCATAAATATCATTCCAAGCTGAAAAGCCGTATTTATTTAACCATTGGTACATGTAGGCTTGGTAATTTTGAAATTTTAGTAATTGAGTCAAATTGATTTCGAGTTGATTTTCTTTCTCTTCAACTATTTTTTTGTAAACTAATCGAGTAGCATCATCAACTAAACTTTCTGCTTGTTGCAAATGACGTACTGTATTTTGAAACGAATCTAAAAATCCTGCATTCATTTCCTTCAATAAAGGAACAATGGAATGTCTTATTTTATTTCGAAGATATTTATCGGAAGCGTTACTCGAATCTTCTCGCCATTGAATTTGATTTTCAGCTGCAAAATGTTCAATTTCCAATCTAGAAAAAGGCAATAACGGTCGGACAACATATCCATTTTGAGCCGGTATTCCCGTTAAACCTTCTAAACCAGTTCCTCTGGAAAAATTAATTAAAACTGTTTCCAATGAATCATCTAAATGGTGAGCTGTAGCAACATACTTTATTTGAGATTGGGCTATCATTTCAGAAAACCATTGATACCGAAGATTTCTAGCGGTAATTTGAATTGATTCTTTATTATTGGTTGCTATTATATTAGTCTCAAAATATTTAGTGTGGAATGGAATACCTTTTGAACTACAAAATGATTCAATAAATTGGGTTTCTGCATCACTTTCGGCACCTCTTAACATGAAATTACAATGCAAAACTTCAAAATTCAAGTGGAGTTGGGCACACAAATGAACTAAAACCATACTATCAATTCCGCCACTAACGGCAATGTAAAAGGGTTCGTTTGAAAGAAACGGAAAATTAGTCTTAATATGTTGTGCAAATTGTTCTCTCATACTCTTAAGATAATACCTCAAACATTGCTTTTGCCTTTAATAAACACTCTTCATACTCATTTTCAGGAATAGCTTTTGACGTTACAGCGCTTCCAACAGAAAACGAAAGATATTCATTTTTAGCGTTATACAAAATACTTCGAATTACGACATTAAAATCAAAATCGCCATTTGGAGAAAAATAACCCACTGCCCCACTATACAATCCGCGTTTGGTTTCTTCTAACGTTTCAATGATTTGCATGGCTGAAATTTTAGGCGCACCGGTCATACTTCCCATTGGAAAAGTGGTTCTGATGATTTCAACAGGTGAAGTCATATTTTCTACTTCGGAAACAATTGTAGAAATCATTTGATGTACTTGCTTAAACGTATATACTTCACACAATTCTTCTACTTGAACACTTCCTTTTGTAGCGGTGTGCGATAAATCGTTTCGAACTAAATCAACAATCATGATGTTTTCCGAACGTTCTTTTTCGTTTTGAGCCAAATCAGATTTTAATTGTTCATCTAAAATAGGATTTTCATTTCGTTTGGATGTCCCTTTAATGGGTTGGGAAATAACTTTCGTACCCTCTTTTCGCAAATAACGTTCAGGCGAAGCAGAAAGCAAATAATGATCTTGATTCTTGAAATACACAGCAAAAGGTGGCTCAGAAATAGTATTTAATTTATGATAAATTTCTAAAGGATCAATTTTAGCATTTTCGGCATAGAATTCCATACAAAAATTAGCTTCATAAATATCGCCACGCTGAATATGTTGGAGCATTTTGGAAACTTTTAAAAGATAATTTTCTTTTGAGATTCTCTGATTTATAGTGATTTCTCGCAAAGTCGCAGAGTCGCAAATTTTAGACAAAATAATATCGCTGAAATCAGCTTCCATCTCGTCATCGCACATTCGTAAATACTGCATTTCAACTTGATTCCCTTTGATTAAAAACAACTTTTTAGGTTGAAAGAAAAACAAATCGGGAAAGTCTAATCCGTCGAAATTATTAGATTGTAACTCTTCGGTATCGTTTTTTAGGTCGTAAGACAAATAACCAAATAGCCAATCTTTCGTTTGACTTTGGTACTGATACAAATCTTGAAATGCATTTTCGTAATCGGTTTTAATTGAAGTAAAAGCATCAACGGCTACAACCGCATCATAACTCGAATACTTTTGATGATAGGCATTTGAATCTAAAAGAACAACCTCCCTGAATTGGTTAGCCCAATGCAGTAATTGCGTTTTAAAATTTGGAAAGGATGAAATATCGTATGTTTTAGTTGTTCTCAATCTGCCTTTATTAGAACCTCAAAAATACAATTTTCAAAACAAATATTTATTATCTTTGATAGATTAACCAATAAAACAAACAAATTATGAGAATTGCAATTTTAATTATTCGTATTTTATTAGGAGCATTTATGGTATTTGCTTCTGTAACGTATTTCTTTAATTTAATTGAAGCGGAAGCACCAACAGGAAATCTTTTGACTTTTATGACCGGTGTCATGGCTTCAAAATACTTGTTACCATTAGCTAAAGCTGTGGAATTAATTGCCGGAATAAGTTTATTGAGTGGTAAATTTATGAAAGTAACTTTATTAGCCTTATTGCCTATTTCGATCAATATTTTTCTAATTCATACGGTTACTCAAGTTTCAGAAGTACCTGTGGCTGTTTTTGTTTTGGGTGCTAATTTATTCTTAATATACGCGCATTGGGATTCTTATAAAGTTTTATTTAAAGATTAAATATTCTTCCATAAAAAAGCCCGTTCAAATGAACGGGCTTTTTTTATTTAAATAATACAGTTTTAAACGTGTAACGCTCTGTTTTCAGTTGCCGCTAAAGCAGCTTCTTTGATAGCTTCGGCAAACGTTGGGTGTGCGTGAGACATTCTTGAAATATCTTCTGCACTGGCTCTAAATTCCATTGCGGTAACCGCTTCGGCAATTAAATCGGCACATCTAGCACCAATCATATGAACCCCTAACACTTCGTCTGTTTTGGCATCGGCTAAGATTTTTACAAAACCATCAGTGTCGCCACCTGCTCTTGCTCTTCCTAAAGCTTTAAATGGAAAACTACCTGATTTAAATACAATACCTTCCGCTTTCAATTGTTCTTCTGTTTTTCCTACAGCCGCAACTTCGGGCCAAGTGTACACTACACCCGGAATTAAATTATAATCGATATGTGGTTTCTGTCCTGCGATGATTTCGGCAACCATAACACCTTCTTCTTCCGCTTTATGCGCTAACATCGCTCCACGAACGACATCACCAATTGCATAAACATTTGAAGCCGAAGTTTGCAAATGATTGTTTACTTCAATTTGACCTCTTTCGGTAACTTTTACTCCTGCTTTTTCAGCGTTTAAACCATCGGTATACGGACGACGCCCTACAGAAACTAAGGCATAATCGCCTTCTAATGTGATGATTTCTCCTTTTGCATTTTCTGCTTTTACGGTAACTAAATCTCCTGCTCTCTCAACTGATTGCACTTTGTGAGATGTATAGAATTTCATGCCTTGTTTTTTCAAGACTTTAGTCAATTCTTTAGATAGCGACGCATCCATTCCTGGAATGATTCGATCCATAAATTCTACTACAGAAACTTGTGCTCCTAATCGTAAATATACCTGACCTAATTCGATTCCGATAACCCCACCACCAATAATTACTAAGTGTTTAGGAACTTCTTTCAGTTTTAACGCTTCAGTAGAAGTGATGATTCTGTCTTTATCTAATTTGATAAATGGTAAGCTAGATGGTTTAGAACCGGTAGCAATAATGATATTTTTTGATTCGATGATTTCCGAAGAACCATCTGCTTTTGTAACTTTTACAGAAGTAGCGCTTTCAAACGAACCCACTCCATTAAAAACGGTAATGTTGTTTTTATCCATTAAGAATTTAACCCCACCCGAAGTTTGATCTACAACTGCTTGTTTACGAGCAATCATTTTCTCTAAATTCACTTTTACTTCTCCCGAAACTTCAATTCCGTGATCAGCAAAGTGTTGTAATTCTTCATAATGATGCGAAGAAGCTAACAATGCTTTTGAAGGAATACATCCCACGTTTAAACACGTTCCGCCAAGCGTTGCATATTTTTCAATGATTGCAGTTTTAAATCCTAATTGGGCACAGCGAATTGCTGCAACATATCCTCCAGGTCCAGAACCTATAATGGTTACATCAAATTGACTCATGATATTATATAAAGTTTGTTGTTTAACTTAAATTCGGATACAAAAGTAACGCTTTTTGAATTAAATATTTACAGATAAATTGGTAAATTATTATAGCTAATTTTACAACACAAATGCCGTTGAATTTTTTACTTCACCAATCATAAACGAACTATGAGTACTACCTATGTGCTGCAAACCAGTAAGTTTAGTTACCATAAATTCGCGATACGCATCCATATCTTTTACATTTACTTTGAGAATATAATCATAATCGCCACTCACATGAAAACATTCAGATACTTCATTTAACCGAACCACTTCGTTTTCAAACGTATGTATTACATCTTTTGTATGCTGAATTAACTTTACATGACAAAAAACCACAAATGCCTTGTCGATTTTATTTCGATCTAATAACGCAACATATTTACGAATAACATTTTCACGTTCCAATTTTTTAATACGTTCATAAACCGCTGTTACCGAAAGATTTAAAACCAAAGACAATTCTTTCGTTGTTTTTTTTGTGTCTTCCTGTAATAAAGCTAGTAATTTTTTGTCAATTGCATCCATAGGGAAAAATTTTAGTTAAATTTAATGTTTTAGGTTATGATTTGGGTTTATATTAGATTAATTATCTACAAAAATAATAAATTACTGAATTAAAAACTATATTTTTTCAAATCTATTGAAAATTAAATATTGTTTTCAGAAATTTGATTTCTATTCAATTACTAAACTTCAAAGTTATGGAAAAATTCAATCCCGCCGACCGAATTCAAGATTTACAATATTTTGGTGAATTTGGAGGTGTAAACCCTTCAATATCTGATAGTTCAACTTATACTTTTCTTTCAGCTAAAACAATGTTTGATACATTTGAAGGAAATGCAGAGGGCTGTTATCTGTATTCCAGACATTCATCGCCGAGCAATTTATACTTAGACAAGGCATTAGCTGCAATGGAAGGCACCGAATCGGCAAATGTAGCTGCCTCAGGAATGGGCGCCATTACGCCAACTTTATTACAATTATGTGGCAATGGTGATCACATTGTATCCAGTCGCACCATTTATGGCGGAACATATGCTTTTTTAAAGAATTTTGTACCAAGAATGGGCATCAAAACTACCTTTGTTGACATTACAAAATTAGATGTAGTTGAAGCAGCCATTACACCAAATACAAAAGTATTATATTGTGAAACCGTAAGTAATCCGTTGTTAGAAGTTGCTGATATTGCTTCATTAGCAAAGATTGCTAAAAAACATCATTTAAAATTAGTGGTTGACAATACCTTTTCGCCTTTATCTGTAGCGCCTGCAAAATTGGGGGCTGATATTGTGATTCATTCGTTAACTAAATACATCAACGGTAGTAGTGATACTGTAGGTGGTGTGGTTTGTGCGTCACAAGATTTCATCAACAGTTTAAAAAATGTGAATGACGGCGCAAGTATGTTATTAGGTCCAACGATGGATAGTTTACGTTCGGCTTCGGTGATGAAAAACATGAGAACATTGCACATTAGAATGAAACAACACAGCTATAACGCAATGTATTTGGCTAACAAATTTGAAGCAGACGGTATTAAAACGGTGTATCCCGGATTAGCGAGTCACCCAAGTCATACCATTTATAAATCGATGATTAACCCTGAATATGGCTTTGGAGGAATGATGACCATTGATGTGGGTTCGTTAGATAAAGCCAATACCTTGATGGAATTGATGCAAGAACGAAATTTAGGCTATCTAGCGGTTAGTTTAGGATTTTACAAAACCTTATTTAGCGCGCCAGGAACGTCTACTTCTTCTGAAATTCCATTAGAAGAACAGGCAGAAATGGGTTTAACCGATGGTTTGATTCGTTTTTCAATAGGACTTGATAATGATATTGAACGCACCTATCAAATGATGCGCCAATGCATGAAAGAATTAAACATAGTTTAAAATATATCCAATAAAAAAAGCCCTCAATACTAATTTGAGGGCTTTTTTATTTTATTTATTTTCCAAATTCAGCTTACTATTTTTTCGGCTAAAACTAAAATAGATAATTAATCCGATGAGTAACCAAATGGTGAAGTAAATCCAATTCCACACACTCAATTCGGCCATCATGTATAAACAACTTACCAAGCCAAGCAACGGAATTAAAGATAAATTTTGTCGCCAAGACCATACGGCAAAAAACACTAATGAAATTAAGAAAATCCACATAGGAATTTTGTGTTTGAAAAGGGCAAAACCACTTTCATATTTTAAACTAGCATCGATTGGCATTGCATCGACAACATTTTTATAGGTTGCTTCATCTTCCGATATTGCACTCAAAACTTCTTCTAAATCGGCGTTAGTATCTTTTACAAAACCTTTCTCTTGCAAGTAGGCTAAAACTGCTTTTGTTTGTGATTCTTCAAGTGAAGTTACTATCGTGCTGGTTTCATTAATTTGTTTTTCATTGGTAATAAAATCCATTGTAGCCGACTTATTTACTGATAAAGCAATCGAAACTCCAATTACTAAAAGTAATGGAAAAACATATTTTGAATTTACATAAGGCGTTTTAAATTTTCCACGAGGAATATCGGTTCTATTTTGCAATACCAAAACTCCTGCACATACTAATACAAAGGCAAATAAGGTTCCAATACTACACAAATCAGTCACCATGGTCAAATTTAAAAACAAAGCCGGAACTGCCACTACAAAACCAGTTACAATAGTCGCAAACGAAGGCGTTTTGTATTTTGGATGTACTTTTGAAAAACGTTTAGGCAATAAACCATCACGACTCATGCTCATCCAAATACGTGGTTGTCCCATTTGAAACACCAATAATACACTAGCCATAGCAACCACAGCACTTACTGCAATGATTCCCGACATCCATTTTAAATCGAGTTTTTCAAACACAAAAGCTAAAGGATCGCCTACATTTAAATCTGAATAAGTCACCATTCCAGTTAGAACTAAGGCAATTAATACATACAAAAGCGTGCAGATAATAATGGCCCACATCATTCCTTTAGGTAAATCACGTTGTGGATCTTTACATTCTTCTGCAGTAGTAGAAATGGCATCAAAACCAATATATGCAAAGAAAACAGCCGATACTCCTTTTAATATTCCTCCTACTCCATTTGGTGCAAACGGATCCCAATTGGCTGTATCAACATAAAATATTCCTACAGCAATAACTAACAAAATGATACACAGTTTCACCACTACCATTAAGTTACTAGCGTTTCTCGATTCTTTCATGCCGCGATATACCAACCACGTAATGATTACGATGATCAATAAAGCTGGTAAATCGGCTACCAAATGAAAACCACCAATTGTAGGCGAAGTTGTCCAAGCCGTGTATGCTGATTGTAACGATTCTGACAGATTTTCAAACGATTTGCCGCCATTCATTAAAGCCGTAGCTTCTTCAAATCCTTTAGATGCTGTTAAATAATCCATTTGAATCCATTGGGGCAAATGCAAGCCGCCACTTTCGAGTAAGCCCGTAAAGTAATCACTCCAAGAAATAGCAACGGTTATATTTCCAATGGCATATTCCATAATTAAAGCCCAACCAATTATCCAAGCAATGATTTCACCAAAAGCTACATACGAATAGGTATACGCACTACCTGAAACCGGCACCATAGAAGCAAATTCAGCATAAGCAAACGCCGCAAAACTGCACGCAATGGCAGTAAAGATGAATAAGAAAATCACCGCAGGACCACCATCGGCACTCGCTTTTCCAATCGTACTAAAAATTCCAGCACCAATAATCGCAGCAATACCAAAAGCAGTTAAATCTCTAGCCGTCAAATGTTTCCCAAGCGAATGATGTCCGTCGGCTTCATTTTTAGCTACTTGTTTTAAAATATCTTCAACTGTTTTTCTTCTGAATAAATTTGAAAAATTCATATTTAATTGGGTATTAGTGTGAAAAATTTATGAAAAACAAATATAGGATTTTATTAATTAGTACAAAGAAAAATTGCATTCCTGTTCTATAAACAAAATCTATATTCAAATAAAAATTAACCATGACTTAACTATAGTTGTGATTTTTTTATTCGTAAATTTGCAGAAGAAAATAAATAACATTTAAATCATACCATTATGGCATTAGTAGGAAAAAAATTCCCAAACATTACCGTTGACGCGATTTCTCATATGGGAGATAATTTAAGAATCAACGTTTTAGAAGAAGCAGTAAACAACAAGAAAAAAGTATTGTTGTTTTGGTACCCAAAAGATTTCACTTTTGTATGTCCAACAGAATTACACGCTTTTCAAGCCGCTTTAAAAGATTTTGAAAAAAGAAACACTATCGTTATTGGTGCTTCATGTGATACAAACGAAGTACACTTTGCTTGGTTAAACACGGCAAAAGACAACGGTGGAATTGAAGGTGTAACTTATCCTCTATTAGCTGACACTACGCGTAACTTATCTGCTGCATTAGATATTTTAGATGCAGAATGGGTATACAACGAAGCTTTAAACGATGAAATCTTAGACGGATCTAACGTTACTTTTAGAGCGACTTATTTAATTGACGAAGATGGTAAAATTTTCCACGAAAGTGTAAACGATATGCCATTAGGTAGAAATGTAAACGAATATTTACGTTTAATTGATGCGTATACACACGTTCAAACAAAAGGTGAAGTTTGTCCAGCTAACTGGGAAGAAGGAAAAGACGCTATGAGCGCCGATAGAAACTCAACTGCAGCTTATTTAGCTTCTCATTAATAATTTTTGTTTCAAGTTTCAGGTTTCAGGTTATTCAACTTGGAACTTGAAACATGAAACTTTAAACTAAGAAAAAATGTTTTCAGAAATCGAACAAGATAATTTAGCGGAGGTTATTGCTTCAAATGATGTGGTAGTAGTACAATATGCGGCGTCATGGTGTGGTAATTGCCGAATCATGAAACCAAAATTCAAATTATTGGCTTCACAAAATGAAAGTATTCCGTTTTTAATTGTAGATGCAGAGAAATTTCCTGAATCTAGAAAATTAGCCAAAGTAGACAACTTGCCTACATTTGCTACTTTTAAAAATGGCCTGTTGCTAAATCAAACGCAAACCAACAAAGCTGAAGTGTTAACCGAATTGGTAAACGAAGTAGTATAGGCTAACAGGATTTTCGGATACTAGATATTCGGAAGTCTGAAAATCCAATCTTCGAAAATCTAAAATCAAAAAATATGAAATTACCCGTTATAAAACAGTTGACTCAATTTATTGAAGATAACGACCAAGATTATGTGGTAGAAGCCATTGAAGTATTGGAAAACCTATGCGAAGTGTCTTCCTTAAAAGATGAGGAATTGGACGTAATAGGCGAACTCATTTCCAACATGTATGGCGCACTCGAAGTAAACCAACTTATTAAAAATGGTGCTGATAAAAAAACCGCCCTCAACGATTTCATGAAGCGGGTGTTAGGCTCCATTGATAAATAATTTTAAAACGCTCAAGAAATTGAGCGTTTTTTTATTTATAATATTTACTTTTTAACCAAAACGCCACATTCACTAAAATAATTAAAGCCGGTACTTCTACTAAAGGTCCGATGACACCCGCAAAAGCTTGTCCGCTATTGATGCCAAAAACACCGATTGAAACCGCAATGGCCAATTCAAAATTATTCCCCGAGGCAGTAAACGATAAAGCCACTGCATCTTTATAATTGGCGCCAATTTTCTTCGCTACAAAAAACATCAAGAAAAACATAATGGCAAAGAAAATGACTAAGGGTAAGGCAATTTTCAATACATCGAGTGGTAAATCTACAATCATCTCCCCTTTCAAACTAAACATCACTACAATGGTGAACAACAAAGCAATCAAGGTGATGGGCGAAACAAACGAAATGAATTGTTGGTTGAAAAATTTATCACCCAAATACTTTTTAATCATATACCGACTCACAACCGCCAATGCAAATGGAATTCCGAGATAAATACCAACTGTTTGAGCAATTTCGGCAATGGTAATATTCAATTCCAAACCTTTTATCCCAAACAAAGGCAACATAACTTCCAAATAAAAATAGGCATACAAACTGAAGAAAAACACTTGCAACAAACTGTTGATACCGATTAAACCAGCAGTTAATTCCCGATTGCCTTCAGCGAGTTCATTCCAAACGATGACCATGGCAATGCAAGGTGCCAGACCGATGATGATTAAACCCGTCATGTATTCAGGTTCGTCTTTCAAAAAGAAAGTCGCCAATAAGAACATTAAAAAAGGCCCTACAATCCAAGTAATGAAAAACGAAGCTGATAACAACTTGGGCTTTTCAAACATTTGCGGCACTTTTGAAAAATCAATTTTGGTCAACGGCGCATACATCATTAAAATCAAGCCAATAGCCAAGGGAATATTGGTCGTTCCCGAAGAAAAAGAATTGATAAAATCGGCTGAATTGGGAATAAAATACCCTATTCCTACTCCTATCAACATCGCTAAGAAAATCCAAAGCGTTAAAAATCGGTCTAAAAATCCTAATCGTTTCTTCATATTTATTTGATTTGGGAAAATACAAAATAGAGTTCGCTCGCAATTTGCAAACTGCGTTCTGCATATTTTTCGTTCATTACTTCGGTACCGTCAAAGGCTTTTGGGTCGTCGTATTTGATTGGAAATCTAGCTTCGGCACCAAAAACCATGGGGCAACCTTCATCAGCATTATTGCAAGTCATGATGGCTGCAAAATTACTTTTCGGATTAAAATCATCAAAATACGTTTTCGAAAAACCAATAATCGGATGCTGATTGGCATCAAATTTTATTGCGTATACCGGATTATTTTCTTGACTTACTTTTTCAATTTGAAATCCTTGATGGGTTAGGGTTTCAGCTACTTTTGGAAACAGTGCAGTCGCTTCCGTTCCGCCAGAATAGCAAAAAACATTTTTAATTCCGAAATGAAACGCCATTGTTTGTGCCCAAATTTGTGACAAATGACTTCTTCTGGAATTGTGCGTACAAATGAAGTTCAATCGAATTTCTTTGTTAGCATCGACTTTATTTTGAATGTAATCTGCTAATGGTTTCAAAACTACTTTTCGCTCTTCTGAAACAGAAATTTCAGCAATAGATTGAATGGTTTTTGATAAATTTTCGAACATATTTTGATTTTTTTAACCACAAAGACACTAAGAAGGCACAATGAGCACAATTTTTTTAACTTTTTGCTGTAAATTTCTCTGTGAAACTTCGTGAAAACTCTGAGAAACTTTGTGCTACACCATTAACAACAACCCGAATTAGGTGCACAACACGATGATTCTTTTGGTTTCCATGCGCCCGTTACTGGCTCCATTTTATCAACTGGAATTCCACAATGATCTTGCGCTAAACAAGTAGTTTGTTTCGGAGTCAATTGAAAAATACCATTTTGAAACTCAAGACCAAATTTTCCAATAGTTTGCGCGTCTTGGTATTCTACTTCCAATTCTAGATCCGCACTTTGAAATAATTTCTCAGAAGCATTGATGATTTTATGCACTTTTTCAGCGGTTAATCGGTGTTCGAGATCACCAGCATACCAAACCTGAAATGTGATTGATTTTTCTTCACGAACCACATTCCCGCAATCAATAAAGTTTTTGGTAAGTAAACCCATTTCGGTAATATGAAAATGTGGCGGTACAAAAGTGCCATTGGGCAACTGAATTGTAAATTCTTTGATTGAATCAATACTTGAGATAAATTGTGATAGTTTCATATTTTTAAGGAAATTAAAAATTATATAGATATGTTAACAACATTTGTTTTTGAGCTTATGGCGAATTATTCCAAAGTGATTTTCTATTTTATCAATCGTATCTGGATTAATACAATAGCAAATGGCGGTTCCTTCGATCGTTCCTTTGATGATATTGGCATTTTTTAATTCTTTCAAATGTTGCGAAATAGTGGGTTGCGCTAACGGCAATTCGTTTACGATATCGCCACAAATACACGAATCTACTGAAAGTAAGTAATCTACGATAGCGATTCGCGCCGGATGTGATAACGCTTTAAACAACGTTGCCATTTCGTTTTGTTCAACCGAAAAAGAATCTGATTTTGATGCGCCCATAATGCTTTGAATTACTTATTTATCATGATTGTAAACTATTCTCGATACAATTTTATACAGCAAAAATTAGCATTTTTTCTATATAAAATCACTCGAAATGACGTTTTCACAATCACTAAAATTACAATATTGCAATATTACGATAAACAAATATAATACACAATAAAAAATCCCGAAATTTCTTTCGGGATTAATTTTATAGCTGCTGAATTGAGTTCAGCATGACAAAAAAAGTGAGATTATTTACCTCCTTTTTCCATTTTAGCTTTTAATTCAGCAAGAATATCGTTATTATCTCCTAATGTAGAAGTTTGAGCTGGAGCTGAAGTTGTTTCAACTGCTGCTTTAACGTTTTTCTCTTCTTCTTCTCTGAAGATAGCTGTATGAGAAGCTACTACTCTTTTGAATTCTTTATTGAACTCAATTACTTTAAAGTCAGCTGTATCTCCTTTTTTCAATTTTTTACCGTCTTCTTTTTCTAAGTGACGTGTAGGAATGAAAGCAACGATATCGTCACCAAATTCTACAGTAGCTCCTTTGTCAACGATTTCAGAAATTGCTCCGTTGTGGATGGTTCCAACAGCGAATGCATCTTCATATTTATCCCATGGATTAGCGGTAGTTTGTTTGTGACCTAAAGATAATTTACGTCCGTCAACATCTAATTCCAATACCACTACATCTAATTTTTCACCAACATTGATAAATTCTGATGGGTGTTTGATTTTCTTAGTCCAAGATAAATCAGAAATATAAACTAAACCGTCGATACCTTCTTCTAACTCTACGAAAATTCCGAAGTTAGTAAAGTTTCTCACGATTCCAGTGTGTTTAGAACCTACTGGGTATTTAGCAGTAATATCAGTCCATGGATCTTGTGTCATTTGTTTGATACCTAAAGACATTTTTCTTTCGTCTCTGTCTAAAGTTAAAACAACTGCTTCAACTACATCACCAATTTTCATAAAATCTTGTGCACTTCTTAAATGCGTAGACCAAGACATTTCTGAAACATGGATTAATCCTTCTACACCTTCAGCTACTTCGATAAACGCACCATAATCAGCTAAAACAACAACTTTTCCTTTGATTTTATCACCTACTTTTAATTCAGTACCTAAAGCATCCCAAGGATGAGCATTTAATTGTTTTAAACCTAATTGGATTCTTGTTTTCTCATCATCAAAATCAAGAATTACTACGTTTAGTTTTTGATCTAATTCAAGAACTTCGCTTGGGTGATTAATTCTAGACCAAGATAAGTCAGTAATATGAATTAATCCATCTACTCCACCTAAGTCAATAAACACACCATAAGAAGTAATGTTTTTAACTACACCTTCTAATACTTGTCCTTTTTCTAATTGACCAATAATTTCTTTTTTCTGTACTTCAATATCAGCTTCAATAAGCGCTTTGTGAGATACTACTACGTTTTTGAATTCGTGGTTAATTTTAACTACTTTGAATTCCATAGTTTTGTTCACGTATTGATCGTAATCACGAATAGGTTTCACATCAATTTGTGATCCTGGTAAGAATGCTTCAATTCCGAAAACATCTACAATCATACCACCTTTAGTTCTGCATTTAACGAAACCATTAACGATTTCTCCTGTTTCGTTAGCAGAAATAACTCTATCCCATGCTTTAATTGTTCTTGCTTTTCTGTGCGATAATACTAACTGACCTGTTTTGTCTTCACGAACATCAATTAATACTTCTACTTTGTCACCCACTTTTAAATTTGGGTTATAACGAAATTCGTTTAATGAAATAACACCTTCCGATTTAGCGTTGATATCAACTATGGCATCTCTTTCAGTAATTCTTACAACTATTCCTTCTACTACTTCTTCTTGATCTGTAGCAATGAATGTTTTAGTTACTAATTCTTCGAATTCCTGTAAGTTTTTTTCATCTACTGGATCAATTCCTTCTTGAAAATTGTGCCAATTAAAATTTGCTAAAAACTCTTCTTGTGTTTTGTTAATTTCAGACATGCTGATTAAAAATTTGTATGCTGTGCTTCTTGAGTTTCTTAACGGGATAGAAAACTACAGCAGTATTTTACATAAATGATTGATACCTAATGGAAACTCTACTCCACCAAAAGGTGTGCAAAGATACTATTTTTTGTTTATTTACAAAATTTTATCTACTTCTTTTAGCTTTCATCGAAGTCAAAATTTTTCATACTAACTAATTTTAAATACCTTTGCCAAAATTAACATACTAAGAAATGAAAAAAATAACCTTATTTGTTGCAACAGCTACACTGTTCTTTTCGTGCAACAACTTAAAAGACAATGAGTTTTTAATCACTGGAACTGCTGAAGGCGTAGAAAATGGAAAAAAAGTATTCATCGAAACGCAAACTGAAACTGGTTTCATAGCAAAAGATACTGCAGTTATTGAAAATGGGAAGTTTGAATTAAAAGGAATCACTGAAGAAATTGATTTAGGCTTTGTTCGAATAGAAGATGAAAACATAAACTTACCATTAATTTTAGAAGAAGGGAAAATTACCGTTACAATTAAAACGGATACGATTCAAAATTCAATTATTGGCGGAACAGATAATAATGAAAAATTCCAATCGTTCAATGAAGAATCAAAAGAAATTGCCAGAAAGAAAGGAAAGTTTGAAAAAGCAAATATTGAGCGTATAACAGCTGCGAAGAAAGCAAATGACACCGCTACTGTAAATCAAATTATGAAAGAATATAGTACTTTTCAAGAGGACATGAATAAAGTGTCTATGAATTTCATAACTAAAAATCCAGATGCTTATTTATCTGTCTTATTATTAGAAAATTTCTTAATGAGACAACATTTACCAATGGAAGAAATTAAAGGATATTTCAATAAATTGGATAAAAACTTATTAAAAACAAAAAGTGCTAAAAACATCAAAAAAATAATGGATGAAATGACTGCTACTTCAAAAATAGAGGTTGGTAATAAGGCGCCTGATTTTGCAGCAAATAATCCTGAGGGTAAGAAAATTTCATTAATGCAGTCTTTAGGAAAAGTAACCATTATTGATTTTTGGGCTTCTTGGTGTGGACCATGTAGAGCAGAAAACCCAAATGTTGTTGCTTTATATAAAGAATTTCACTCTAAAGGATTAAATATTATTGGTGTTTCTTTAGACAAAGACGCTGCTAAATGGAAAGAAGCTATTGCAAAAGATGGTTTAATATGGACACAAATTTCAAATCTAAAATATTGGGATGAACCTATTGCAAAACAATATAATGTAGAATCTATCCCAGCTACGTTTATATTAGATGCAAAGGGTACTATCGTAGCTAAAGACTTAAGAGGTGCTGCTCTAAAAGCAAAAGTCACTGAACTTTTAAACGCAAAATAATCATTTTACTTCAGACTATTATAAATCTCCTTCGGGAGATTTTTTTTATACTTTTCATTTACAGATGATTAGCATAAACCGCCTAAAATAGTAGAAAATATCTTTGTTTGTAATAAAAACAATTTTATATTTGCAACCGCTTAGACCAATAAGCATAATGGCTTGGGGAGATACTCAAGCGGCCAACGAGGGCGGACTGTAAATCCGCTGATTACATCTTCGCAGGTTCGAATCCTGCTCTCCCCACAAAAAAGCACTTCTTAATAAGTGCTTTTTTTATTTTTTCCAAAATAATCAATTCAAAAAAACCTCTCAAATTTCCTATATTTGCATAAATTTTTAAATCATGCAACACATTATCGATCGCTTTGTAAGCTACGTAACTATAGATACCGAATCAGATGCGAGTTCAATCACAACTCCCAGCACCAAAAAACAATTAGACCTAGCTAATCTTTTAGTGAAAGAACTAAAACAAATAGGCCTAACCGAGGTCACCATTGATAAAAATGGGTATGTAATGGCCACCCTAGAAAGCAATGTAAAACACAAAGTGCCTACCATTGGTTTTATTGCACATTATGATACTACGCCCGATTTTACTGGTGCAAATGTAAAACCGCAAATTGTAACCAACTATGATGGTGGCGACATCATTTTGAATAAAAAACAAAACATTGTTTTATCGCCTGCCTATTTCAAAGATTTATTGCAATATAAAGGACAAACTTTAATTACAACCGACGGTACTACCCTATTGGGGGCCGATGATAAAGCCGGAATTACCGAAATCGTATCGGCAATGGAATATCTAATTCAACACCCTGAAATCAAACACGGAAAAATTCGCGTGGGATTTACACCTGATGAAGAAATTGGTCGGGGTGCCCATAAATTTGATGTTGAAAAATTTGGTTGCGAATGGGCTTATACTATGGATGGCAGCCAAATAGGCGAATTAGAATATGAAAACTTTAATGCCGCTGCAGCTAAAATTACCTTCAAAGGAAAAAGTGTGCATCCGGGATATGCAAAAGGTAAAATGATCAACTCGATGCTTTTGGCGAATCAATTCATTTCGAAATTACCAAAGAACGAAATTCCTGAAAAAACAAAAGGATACGAAGGTTTTTATCATGTAGTAGGCATTACAGGAAGCATTGAAGAAACTGTGGTTGAATTAATCATCAGAGATCACAACGCTAAAAAGTTTAAAGACCGAAAAGAGTTTGTGCAAGAATTGGCCATCAAATTCAATAAGAAATGGAAAAAACAATTTGGCGATGAAATTGTCATTGCCGAAGTGAAAGACCAATACTACAACATGAAAGAAAAAGTAAAACCTGTTTTTCATATTGTAGAAATCGCTGAAAAAGCGATGAAAGAATTAGGTATTAAACCGCTAATTAAACCGATTCGTGGTGGTACCGATGGTTGCCAATTATCCTATAAAGGATTGCCTTGCCCAAATATCTTTGCTGGCGGACACAATTTTCACGGAAAATATGAATATGTTCCGGTGGAAAGCATGGTAAAAGCCACCGAAGTCATCGTGAAAATCGCAGAACTTACCGCAAAATAAACAATATAACTCCATAATTTCAAAAATAATATGATTTTATCAACCGTTAAAAAAAGTAGTTTCGTTCTTTTGCTAGTGCTTTCAATTGCTAGTTTAGGACAAGAGAAACATTTAAAAAACATCAAGCAACTTACCTTTGGTGGTGATAATGCCGAGGCTTATTTTAGTCCAAAAGGCGATAAATTAACGCTTCAAGTGACTAATAAAGCTTTTGGTGTTTCGTGTGACCAAATTTTCATGTTGGACCTACAAGCGCAAGAATTCAACGATAAAAGCTTGCAACTCGTTTCTACCGGAAAAGGAAGAACTACTTGTTCGTATTACATGCCCGATGGAAAACACATTTTATATGCTTCAACTCACGCAGCAGATCATGCATGCCCTGCTCCACCTAAACCTATTGACGGCAAATATTTGTGGGCTATTTATCCAGAATTTGATATTTACATCGCCGATTTAAACGGTAATATTACCAAGCAATTGACCAACAGTCCAGGCTATGATGCCGAAGCAGTAGTTTCTCCCGACGGTAAAAAAATTGCCTTCACTAGTATTAGAAGTGGCGATTTAGAGTTGTATACGATGGACATCGATGGCAGCAATTTAAAACAAATTACAACTGGTTTAGGCTATGATGGCGGATGTTTCTTTTCACACGATAGTAAAAAATTAGTATTCCGTTCGTCTCGACCAAAAACAGAGGAAGCCATTAAGGAATACAAAGATTTATTGGCGCAAAACCTAGTAGCGCCTTCTGAAATGGAGATTTATACGTGCAACATTGACGGTTCTAATTTAAAACAAATCACTAATTTAGGAAAAGCCAATTGGGCGCCGTTCTTTCATCCATCAGACCAAAAAATTATTTTTTCGTCCAATCATCATTCAACACGTGGATACGATTTTCAATTGTTTATGATTGATTTGAATGGCGAAAATTTAGAACAAATTACTTACCAAAGTGAATTCAATGCGTTTCCAATGTTTTCACCTGACGAAAAAAAATTAGTATTTTCGAGCAATAGAATGCAAAGCAAACCTAGAGAAACCAATGTATTTATTGCCGATTGGGTAGAAGGCGACAAAGCTGAACTTGCACAACCAAAATCCTTGAAAAAACACATTACTTATTTATCTTCCGATGAATTACAAGGCCGTTTAACCGGTTCTGCAGGAGAAAAGAAAGCAGCCGATTATATTGCGAGCCAATTCAAAGCTTTGGGCTTAAAACCGTATGCAAACAACAGTTATTTTCAAACATTCAACTACAAAGTAAGATTGAACCCACACGCTACAGATGGTTCGGGCGAAAAAGTAAACAACGGAACAAACGTAATAGGATTTTTAGACAATAAAGCGGCAAAAACGATTGTTATTGGAGCGCATTATGACCATTTAGGATTAAACGAACACAACCATTCGACAAAACCGAATTCGCATGGTGAAATTCACAACGGAGCCGATGACAATGCTTCAGGTGTTGCAGGTGTATTAGAATTGGCACGCATGTATGCACAAAACGCTACGAAAGAAAATGTAAACTATATTTTTGCGCTATTCTCAGGAGAAGAAGACGGATTAATTGGTTCAAAACACATGGCCGAATCGTTAAAATCGTTACATCCAAATGTGGTTACGATGATTAATATGGACATGATAGGCCGATTAGACAAAGACAAAAGTTTAGTAGTTGGTGGCGTAGGAACAGCACCCGATTTTTCTGCGATTGTAACCAAAAATAAACCCGCTGGTTTTAACGTAACGCTAGACAATACAGGGCAAGGCCCATCGGATCATACGTCGTTTTATTTAAAAGACATACCGGTGTTGTATTTCTTTACCGGAACGCACAACGATTACCACAAACCGAGTGACGACGAAGACAAAATCAATTATTATGGTGTGCGCAATATTGTAGACTATGTATTTAGAGTGGCTAATGAAGTAGCAACTATAGATACGCTTACGTTTACTAAAACCGCTATGAATGCTGAAAAAGTAGTACTTAAATACAAAGTAACGCTTGGCATTATGCCCGATTACACTGACCACGGAGACGGTTTGCACATTGATGGCGTAACCGATAACCGCCCAGCCCACGCAGCAGGTATTGTAGCCGGAGACGTGCTAGTAAAAATAGGCGATTGCGAGATCAAAGAAGTGTACAGCTACATGGATTGCTTGGCAAAACTTAGCGTAGGCGATGTCAAAGAAGTAAAAGTATTGAGAGAAGGCAAACCGATGACCTTTACTGTGAAGTTTTAAGAACAATAACATACCTCTTAAAAAAATGATCCTCAATATATTGAGGATTTTTTTTGTTTAAAAAAATACAATAAGTTAAAAAAAGGTATTATTAATTAAAAATATTTGTTATTTTTGATTTAAATAAAAGCGAACAAAACATTCGCTTATCTACTAATATGGGTGTATATACGAAACTTTGTATCGCATATATACAAGTTGTAGGCTATATTTGCTCAGCAAAATGTAAATAGAAAATATAGTATTAGATTTTTTTATTACAGAAAATTCAATTTTAAAAACAAAAAAACCGATAGCGCGGATTTACAATCCGTGACCACAACCAAAAGTAAAGGGGTTTTGTTCGGTATACCCGCTAGCGCGAGCGTCTCGCTCGTGACTCAATAGATTGGAAATACAGTAGCGCTAGAAATTATGGAAACGATGATCAAACAATTTTAGAGATTGATTTGAATTAAGTATTTGGCACGAGCGAGATGCTCGCGCTAGCTAAGGACTTTAATTCAACTAAAAAAGCTACAATAGTTCACTTGTAGCTTTTTTAATTGATAGTCCCATCGGGACGATATATGGGTAACAAAAAACCCCTCATCGTTAGATGAAGGGTTCTCAAAAAAAAGGCGGCGACATACTCTCCCACATAACTGCAGTACCATCTGCGCAATCGGGCT
>VFQS010000155.1_pt1 | contig 91506 bp, 118 predicted proteins | sample 3512361 | NCBI WGS metagenome assembly VFQS01 (sample SAMN10412375, study PRJNA504923) | tailings metagenome | isolation source: Relicate 1 Philex TSF3 active mining | place: Philippines | reverse complement strand
GTGGAAGAAAACGTTATATTCGTAAAAATGCATATATGTTAATTCATCAACTTTCATCTGAGTGTTGGGGTAAAATGGCTGAAATTGAAGATTCTTATAAAAATTTAAAAGGATTAATGACTAGAATTCGTAGTCATTACAAGGAGTATACTTCTATTCCAAAAGATGAGTTAAAGGTTATGTTAAAACATGATTTATGGATGAATTCTGATAAATGTATGGAATATGGATTAGTTGATGAAATTTATGAGTAAAATTAGATATTTTAATATTTTAATATTTATTTAATATATATGGTTGATACTAATGAAGAAAATTATTCAGATTTTTATGATAATAAACCTAAACATAATGACTTTTATGATATTGATTTAAATTTTAAACCTGTACGTAATGAATTAAATTATAACTATAAGAAATATATACCAACTTCATTTGGCTTTAAAAGAGATATAAAAGACCAAATGAATGATATATATAAAGATAGTAGCAAAATAGAAGTACAATATATTACAAAACATATTAGGTTACCCTACAATGATTATATTAATCATTATTATAAAGACCAACCAAGCATAAATTACCCAAATGGTAAACGTTATTATTTATCAGAAGAGGACTTTGATAATTCGCCAGAGGAATTATTTATATTATCCATTTATAAAAAATTTTTTATAGAAATTACTGTTAATGGTTTAATAGTTGATGGAAAAATACACGGCACTAATGATGAAATGACAAAATTCATATATGAAGAAGATGTTTCTTTATATGGAGTTTATAAAAAATTAAGACTTTTACTATTGAAAAATCAATATGTAATAGATGCATTAAAAAAATTAGGTTTATATAATAATGATAAAATTTATACATATGATATATTCTTTGGATTATTTAAAACTATATTAATTAAACCAAAATACTTAAATGCACAAAAGAATGAAAATGATGAACTTCTATGGAAAAAAGATGAAAAAGATGATGATTTATATATACCTATTGATAGAAAATATCTAAATTCAGTTGATGAACAAATGATATTAATTAGATTATTTTTTAAAGATTTTGTTAAAAATCCTATAAATATTGAACAAATTAAACTTGCAAAAAACAGTGAAAATACTAGTAGTGCTACAAACAATGTTGTTGATATGTTTGCATCTAGACATCATAATATTCGAAGTTTAGTACAAAAATACGTACAAAAAAAACCTAATACTATTTACACTAAACGTGCTAAGGTTTTACGTCAAATTCAGGGTAGACATGGACATCCTAAAAAAACAAAACGTAATAATAATAAAAATAGTAAAACTAAACGTCATCAAAAAGATTTCTCAAATAAAACGAAAAAAAACTAAAAAATAATAAATTAATATACATGATTCTTAGTAAATATATAATTTCATTGAATAATTATATATTTAAATATATAATGAACATTCTACATTTGATTAATATTAGATATATGTGCTGGCCAGCCTGTCTCTATTTTTTCACTTTTTTTATTACATATTTAGTAATGATTATGTATTATTCAACTTATAAAAAAAATCTTTGTAACTCTATAAAAATAGATTCAGAAAAAATTGAAACTTGTATTATGGATTGTACTATATTTAATTATTTTTATAATTTTATAAACGCAATACTAATAACATTTGTACTTAATCTTCTCTGTAAATTTGGAAGTTATGTTGGAACTTTTATTGCATTCATAATTTTTATATTTACTTTAACTCCTTTTTTATACACAATAAAATTATTTATGGATAAATCTTCAAAACAAAAAGAACTAAAATGTTAAAATATGAAAATTAAATAGTTCATAAAATAAGAATAAATAAATATTTTTTATTATTTGTTGTAAGTCAAATATATTATTTGAATTTTTAAAAATTTAAAATCTATTATTTTTTCATCTTTTGAAAATCCCTTTTCCAGGAACTTTTTTAATTTTTCTGCGATCTATCTCTCTCTCGGAAATTTGATAAAATAAAAGTATAAATTTATGGTAAGGAAAAGTATGAAAATGTATAAAAATGTATAGATATAAATTATATATAATATATAAAAAGTATAAAAAATATTTTTCTAGAAGTAATATATAAAATGCCCATCTACAATTGCGAAAAGTGTCATTACACAACAAGTGTCAAATGTAACTATGAAAAACACCTAAAAACCAAACTGCATTCAAAAAATGTACCCGAAATGTACCATTTAGGGGAAAAAATGTACCAAAATGTACCATCCGATGTACCAAAATGTACCATCGACTGTACCAAAATGTACCCAAATAGTATAAAAAATGAACAATTAAATGACACTAATAATGAAGTTAAATTTTTTTGTGAATTATGTGAAAGCAAATACAAGTATCCTCAGGGGCTTTATCGTCATCGTAAATATTGCAAAGAAACATCTATGAAGACACTTGTTAAAGAGTTGGAAGAAAAAGACAAGGAACTTGAACAAAAAGAAAAAGAATTAGAAGAAATGAAAAAAAAATTAGAAATTGAATCTAAGACAACTATCAATAAAAATTGCCATAATAAAAATGACCATAGTTTTAATAACACTCATAGCAATAATACAATCAACAATACAATTAATATTTTACCTTATGTAGAAACAGATTCATCCCATTTAACAGACAAAGATTTTCTCGCAATTGTAAATAAGGTAACCTATTGTGTTATGGAAATGATAGAGAAAGTTCATTTTAATCCAGATAAAAAGGAAAACATGAATTTAAGATTGACTAACTTAAAAGATAATTTAATGATGGTTTTTGAAAAAGACAATTGGACAACTAAATATAAAAATGATGTTCTAGAAACATTGTATGTAGAGAAAGAAATGGAATTAGAAGATTGGATTCGTGAAGAACAATATAAATATCCTAATGCTAAACAAAAATTTGATAAGTATCTAAATAATAAAGAAAGTGATGAAACTATGAATAAAGTAAAAGATGATATTAAATTAATGATGTACAACAAAACGAAGGAATATAAAATATAATAAGGGAACCAACTAAGGGAACCAAGGTTCCCTATAACCCCTCTTTTGCGGGGTAACGCCCCCGCATGCGACTAACAGGAAAGGATTTCTGATAGGGAAGGTCTTAGGAAACCGTAGGTTTCTTAAAAGGAAAGGTTAGGAAAACCTTGGTTTTCTTATAGGTAAGGTCTTAGGAAACCGTAGGTTTCTTAAAAGGAAAACCTTGGTTTTCTGATTTTTTCATATAAATAAACTTATGCATTCATATGAAATTTAATGTTTTTTGTGAGTTCTACGATGTTTACGCACCTTCATGGATTTTCTGTGTTTAGTTCTTCGTGCCATTATATATATCCAAAATATTATTTTTTTTTCTAAAATTAATTTTATATTTTCATTTTATAAAATGTACAATAATTACCTAAGTTATAATTATCGTTCTATGGAAATTGGTCCACCAGGACAAAGAGGATTCTCTGGCGAACAAGGTGAGAAAGGTGACCCAGGTAAAGATGGTGTACAAGGACCTACCGGGGAAAAAGGCGACCAAGGTGATAAAGGAGATAAAGGAGAGAAGGGCGATAAAGGTGATAATGGTGAACAAGGAGAGAAGGGTGAACAAGGAGAGAAGGGTGAACAAGGTGATAAAGGTGAACAAGGTAATAAAGGTGATAAAGGAGAGAAGGGTGAACAAGGTGAAAAGGGTGATAAAGGTGAACAAGGTGAAAAGGGTGATAAAGGTGAACAAGGTGATAAAGGTGATAAAGGAGAGAAGGGTGAACAAGGTATTCCTGGACCATCTGGAATTTCAAATATGGTATCTGCATATTATTGTATTATGCCACCAAATAACCCAGAAGATATTATACCAGGAAATAAAATAGAATTTCCAAATACATACTATGAATGTCCTATTATAATAAGGTCTACTTCTTCTATATTTAATCTTATAAATATCGGATTTTATGAGATTAAATTTATAGTTAATGTTACACAAACTGCTCAAATCATTGTTTGTTTAGATGATGGAGATGGATTTAAACAACAATATAACATGGTAAGTGGTAGAAATAGTGGTTCTTCTCAATTATCCGGACAATTTATAATTCAAACAACTGTTCGAGATACAAAATTATGTTTAACCAATCCATTAGAGAATAATACTCCAATAAAAATAACAGAAACAGCAGGTGGAACATTACCGGAATGTTGTACTCTTTTTATTTATTATTTAACAGATAGTTCTTCTTTTTGAAATAATGTTAATTAGTTTGAGTTTGTAGCTGAAAAATATTCATTTGATAATCTTGATTCATTTTGTAATAAACTAGTTTGAATTGATTTTTTTGGCAATTTAAACTGTAAGTTTTGATCTACTTCATTAGCAAATGCAACTTTTTTATGTTTTTTACTTTTGTTGTATTTTTTTTTATAACTTTTTTTAATTTTACGAATTTGTTTTGAAGTAAATGCGTTAGGGGATAATTCATTGTTCATTTCATTTAACTCTGGTAGTTTTTGTACATTATATTCAATTGGTTGTTCTTTATCATTTACTACGATATATTTGGATTTAACAGTTTTTGGACGTTTTAATGGTTGGGTATTATTTAATAATTTAGTAAGACGTTCTATCTCTGTATTTAATTCATTTTCAGGGGTTACAATATCTTTTAATAAATTAATTAGTCTAGTAATTGTACTTCTTCTTGTTTTTAAACCTATTTTATCTTCGATATCCTTTATTTTTTTTAATTTTTTATCTCTATTATTATTTTTTACAGATTTATTTGGAATAACATTTGTAAATGTTACTTGTACATATCTTTTTAATAATTTTAATTCATTATTAATATTAATATCACTTTTAGTTGCAATATCTTCAATTAGTTTTATTTCTTTTAAAGCATTATCTTTACTAATTGTTTCATCATCTAATTTTGAATAAATATCATTTATTTGTGTCATTAATAATTTTTTTAATGTATCTTTATCTTGTAAATTTGGTTGTTGATTATTTATATTTTTTTGTATTGAAACTTCATTTTTGTTTGTATTAACTTCTTTTTGTTGAATTTTTTCTAATTTTTCTTTTTTATTATTTACATCATATTTCTTTTTTATAATATCTTCTAATGAATCAAGCTCATGTGTAATATTAATGGATGAATTTTTCTCCATTTCTTTTCTCATTAAATTTAACATACGTGTTGCATCAGATTTTCTTATTTCACCATTATTTATTTTTATAATCAATTCATTGATTCTTATAACATACGCTTGTTTTGAATTATCCTTTACACATTTAAATTCCGAATTTCTAATTTGTCCAGGTTTACATTTTTTACTAAATGTGCATGTAGTTGGATTTAGGTCTTTGTCTTTGAAACAATGACCATCTTTATGTTTATTGTATTCATTCATTATACAATATAAATATATTTTATTTATTATATTATTAAACCTGTGTGAAATAAGATATGAAAAGTTATAAGATAACACAGGATGGGGTCTATTGTGCAAAATCATTTGAAAAGATTGATGACTTAAAATTAGATATAAGTAAATTCTTTATCAATGATAGCTTTGATGAAAATGGAAAAATCATTATTTCACCAACAAGAGAAAATAAATATATTGCAGGTGTTTTAGATTTACGAAATACATTTGGAAAAGAAAAGAAAAAATTTATTTATTTATGCCGTCCAGATGATAAACGATTACCACCATTTTATATTCCCTATGAAATTCCGTATTCATTTGAAAAAAACGTAATGATGTATTATGTTACATTTCAATTCAAACATTGGGATTTAAATTATCCGATGGGAACAATTACACAAAATATTGGTGATGTTAATCATCTTCCTAATTATTATGAATATGTTCTCTATTGTAAATCATTGAATGTATCTATTCAATCATTTACAAAAGATGCAATCAAACAAACTAAGCAATATCAACCTATTAATGATATTCCATTTAGAAAAGCAAGAGTATTTACTATTGATTCAAATGATAGCATCGATTTAGACGATGGACTAAGTGTTGATGATAAAAAAGTAAGTATTTATATTACGCATGTACCTTATATTCTAGATAAATTAAATCTTTGGGAATCATTTACAAATCGTATTTCAACGATTTATTTACCAGATAAAAAACGTCCAATGTTACCTTGTGTACTAGCCCAATTATGTTCTCTCAATGAAGGGAATGACCGTATTTGTTTTATTCTAGATTTATATCATACAGGTGAAACCAAAATTTCTATTGAAAAAATACATGTTTATAAAAATTTCTCTTATAATTCAGAAGAATTAAAATTATTTCCAGATTATTTAAAATTATTAGAACTAAGTGAATCTAAGAGTAGTTATGATTTGATTACAAAATATATGATTCTTTTTAATACAAAATGTGCAGAATTTATCAAAAAAGGTATTCATAAAACAACTTATAAACCTGATAATATTCCTCATGATGTTTTACCTGCATATTATCAACAATATTCAAAATATGAATATGAAGGAAATTATCTGCAAATTACCTCACCAATAAGAAGATTAATTGACATTTTAAATATGTATCAACTTACGGTTGAAATGAATTTGTTAACCATGAGTGAAAATTCCAGAAAATTTCATGATAATTGGTATCAACAAATTGATTATATGAATACCAGTATGAGACATATCCGCCAAGTTCAAAATAAATGTAAACTTCTCTCTATTTTTGATAAAGAGAAACATAAACAATTTATGGGTTATTCATTTGATAAGATTTTACGTTCCGATGGAAGATATAAGTACAACGTTTATATTCCAGAATTAGAACTAAGTACTACTTTTACAAATTCAGAGAATATGGAAGAATATAGTCAACATATGTTTACAATCTATGTTTTTCATGATGAAGCTTTATTAAAGAAAAAGATTAAATTACAATTGTATAAGGAATAATAAAATTGATATATTTTTATTTAATATATTCTTATTGTAACAATGGATATCTATTCTCATATTGTGAATAAATGGGCAAATGATTATATTGGAAAAACAATAGAAGAAGTAAAAGATTTAATGACTAATGACTTTCCAGATTATCAGTTACATATTATTAAAATTCAAGATGATAAAAAAGTTGAATTAGCATATAATGATAGATTACGTTTAAAAAATCAAAATAAATATACTTCAAACATTATTTATATTCAGAAATATTTTGAAAAACCAATTTTAAATACATTACAAGTAATTGAATACAATGGTTTTGTAGTAGATACGAAAATATATTAATATATATATGAATATTAATCCAGATATAAAATTAAATCGAATATTAATTGATTTTATGAATAATTCTACCATTAAATTATTATCAAACGGTACTTATGGTATTACATTTGAAATAACTAGTAGTATACCATTTATAGGTATATCTGACAAACCTTTACAAAAAATATTAATGAAATTAGGAATTGTAAAAGATAGAAAGATTTCTCATATTTTTGATATAAAACCTGAATCTATCGATTTAACACCGGTAAATCAAACTGAATTTATGCATGAAAATAATATTCACATGGAAATTTACACAAAATCTAAGAAAGAATCACAACCATTATGTCCAGAAATATTTTCATATTATTTATTACCAACAAATGATTTAAAAATACATGATTCAATATTGAACACTATACTTGTACTAATAACAAAAAATAAAAAATTACATAAATTTTTTAGAAATACTAATAATATTGATTATTTTGGTATTACCTTTATGGAATTTTTAGATGGTTATGAAACATTATTTGATATCAAAATAAGACATGTAAATAAAAGATTGAATTTAAGTACTATCCCAACCTCAACACAAAATGAATTATTGGGTTGTGAAAATAATTATCTACAATATGTGATTCGTACTATGACAGGATTAATTGAATTAGCTTTATTGGGGTATAATCATGCAGATTTTCATGATGGAAATATAATGTTTAAAAAATCAAGTATAGGTAACAGAGAATATTATCCAGATTTAACGGATGAATGTGGTAGAATTATGATTATAGATTTTGGTCAAACTGTGAAAATAGATGATACTATATTAGATAGAATAAAAGAGTTTTATAGACAAAAAGAATACACTGATATATTAGAAGAAATATATAATAGTCAACGAGCAAATAGATTAGAAATATATGATCCACGATATAATTTTTTTTATAAATATATTACTGGAAGATATTCTAGTTTTTACAATAGAAACAATACAAGACAATCCTCAGAAATTACACAACAATTTAATACATTGATTGATATTGTAATTACTTCAAGAGAAAAATCAAAAATGCTATATAGAAAAAATATATCAGAGTTAAATGAAATAAAAGATAGATATAATATAGTAATTGAAGAACTAAAAAGAACAATTCCATGTAAACAAACAAATATAATATCAGAATTTTCTTCATCCGCAGAAAATACTTTTCATCACAAACCATCAAATAATTATAGTCAGAATAAAACTCATAAAAGAGATCAACAATCTAGAAAATCAAAAAAACAATCTAGAAAATCAAAAAAAAATAAATAAAATTGAAATATAAATATTATTTTTATTATAACCTAAAATGTGTTCTAATATTTGTGAAACCAATTTTGAAGAAATATATGATAAATTTGATAGATTTTCTAAATTTGTATTTCATAAATTAAATTCATCATTAACTAATTCAAATTCAGAATTAAATCAAATTGTTAATCAATCATCTAGTTTTATTGTACAAAAACTAAATGATAAATTAATAAAAATAAGTAATAATCATGCTAGTTTAGATGCACATTTTCATATATTGGTTAAGTTATTGAATACTGAAAATGAAGAGAATGAATTTATTAATTTATTTGAATATCAAAATAAAAAAGGAATGAATTCTCACACATTCTTAGTTGCAATTATATTATTCTTTATTACTGGATATTTTATAGAATATGTTAGAATGAAAATGTCAACAATCAATTATAATCAATTTAAGAGAAGAACTTATGAAACCATATTTGATGGGTAACGCCCCGCATGCGACTAAAAGGAAAGGTTCGGAAAACCTGGGTTTTCTAATAGGAGGGTCATAGGGGAACCTAGGTTTTCTGATAGGAGGGGTCATAGGGGAACCTTGGTTCCCTTAATTGGTTCTCTACAAGTAGAGTGATTCATTTGTACAAATGAATTTTAATATTTTTCTTGTCCCTTCTCTTAATAATTCTTGGAGAGATGGATAATCTTCACAAACAGAATCAATTTCTCTTGCAATATTAACCAATTTTAAACAACATTTAATAAAATCTCCTGTAAATAATCCCTTTTCATTTTTTAATTTTTCTAGTAATAAAGTGCTACTTGTCGTATCATTACACGATTCCATCCATTCATATACATAATCCATTAAATCGTATTGAATTGTATCTTGTCCACTACTTGATAATTGATATTCAACTTCTTTTGAAGAATAATAAATAATTCGTGAATCAATATATTCAAATAATGGTTTAAAATGTATTGGCTTGTATAATTTATATTCTTCATTTACTTTAATATCATAAAAACAACTTAGAATAGAGAAAACCTCACTTGATGAATAATATTTAAAAAAATTTATATGAAATAATAAATCTGTCATTACCAAAGGATGTACTTCATGAATAGATTGTGCAATTGTTTTTTTTAATCCTTCAAAATTATTATTTTTTAATATATCATAAATTGCCATTACTTGACTTGTAATATAATTTTCAGCATATCGTTTTTCATTTTTTAAACTATCAATTTGTTCTTTAATCTCTGTAATATCATTACACAAAGTAAGTTGTGATTCAAGCGAAGAATATTTAATTTTCATATTATTCATTTCATTTATAATTTGTTTTTTTTCTTTTTGTTTTGCATATTTTGCTTTTTCTTCAAGAAGATAATATAGTTTACATTCATCTTTTAAATTTAATAATTTTGATTTATTTGTCCATACATCATAAAGCCTTTCAATTTCTTTTATTGTATATTGAATTTGTGAATCAATATCCTTTGTCATCAAACTTTTATTAACAAATTCAATCATTTCATTTTGATTAAATGTATCACTGTGATGTAATACTAAATTATAACCAATTTTAAACTTTGATTTTAAAACCTTTGGTTCACTATGAGTTAATTTATAGTAATAAGACGTTTCAAACGGTTCAAACAAATTAGACAATAAAATGACATGGCCGATAGTATCAATATTTCTTCGGCCAGCTCTTCCCGCCATTTGTGTAAATTCGTGAAAATAAAGCGGGCGGTTTCTATTTCCATCATGTTTATATAGAGAAGAGAAACAAACAGTCTTTGTTGGCATATTTAATCCAATCGCAAATGTCTCAGTTGCAATTAATAATTTAATATATTTTTGTTCATAAAGAATCTCAATCATTTCTCTAAATACCGGCAACATACCTGCATGATGAATTGCAATACCTTTGTTTAATAAATTTACATAGTGTTGATATTCTGGAAGCATCATGTATTCTTTCCAATTAGTGACACGACTTACTAATAATTGACGACATACTGGTTCAACCTCATAATCTTTCTCATTTTCCATAAAGAGAGAAACACTAATATCATTTGCAATTTCTTCAACCTGTTTTCTTGAAAATACAAAACATAAAGCAGGAAACATTTCTTTTTCTCTCAGAACACGACATAAATCATTAAGTACATGTTTTCTAGATACATTTGAATATCTATCAAAGGATAAATTACGAACACATTTTTTATTTTGTTCAATTGATAATTCAGAGAAATCTCCGTCTTTACAAAATATTTCTAATTCACCTTTATGATTTTCCAATAATTTTTTCATAGACTTATCTGATGTATTTTCAATATTTTTCTTAGTACAAGTAAAAAAGTTATAAAATACTAATGGTACAACACGTTTATTAGTTCCACAAATAATAACCTTTCTATTTTTGATTCTCTCAATCCATTCAGCAAATTGTTCTTTTTCTCCAATCGTAGCAGATAGCATTACCATTTGAACATTATCAGGAAGCATGATGATGCTTTGTTCCCAAACTGTTCCGCGGTCTTCATCATCGATATAATGAACTTCATCAAAAATAACACAACCTAAATTATTTAAATCAAAATCAAATAATTTAGAAGTAGGATTAAATAATTTATTTTGAAGAATCTCTGTTGTCATAACAAGAACATTTCCAAAAGGGTTATGTTTATTATCACCAGTTAAAATACCAACTGATAGGTCTGGAAATTTCTTAGTAAATTCATTAAATTTCTGATTACTCAATGCTTTAATGGGTGAAGTGTAAATCACAGTTTTTCCCTGAGATGTAAAAAATTTAATGGCATGTTCTGCTGGTAATGTTTTACCAGAACCTGTATGAGCAGTGATGAGGACATGGTGACCATCTTCAATTCCTTGAATAGCCTTTTTTTGAAATTCACTTAAAATCATTTAGACTCTACTTAATATAGTAATAATATATCTTTAAACTATGTTTGCTAATAAATATAAGATAATACGTCTTATAACTAAGAGCACATTTTCAAGTGTATATGAATGCGAGCATATACTAAAAAATACAAAATCAATTATAAAAATAGAAAAGGACAATACTGCAAAATTATTAATGGATCATGAAGTAAGAATATATATGTATTTAAAAAAGAATAAATCAAATGTTTCAATACCAAGTATAAAAGGTACAGGAACAGAAGGAGAATATAAATATATTATTTTGGAATTAATGAATAATAATTTAAAAAATCATAAAGAAATATTTGATTATACTAATTTGTTTAAAGAAATATATAATTTACATAAATCAAATATAGTACATCGTGATATTAAACCAGAGAATTTTGTATTAGATAAGAATGGTAAAATATATATCATTGATTTTGGATTAGCTACATTATGTAGTAATAAAATTTTAAAGAATTTTATAGGAAATCAAAGATATGCAAGTCATACATGTGATTCAAAAGAATATACTTATTCATATAAAGATGATGTTATTTCTCTCGTTTACATGATATTAGATTTGCTTTTTGGGTTTCTTCCATGGGATAAAGGAGATAGAAAACATTTAGCTAATTTTAGAAGTCATTATAACAATCATTTTTTATGTGATATATTAGATATTTGTAATACCGAATTTAACTATGAAAAGGTATTTGATGTTCTTAATAAAAGTAAAAATACGTTTATAAATATATAAATAAATAATTAAATAATTAAATAATGGTTACATTGAAGATTGATTATAAAAATAATAAATCAGAATTATGTGAAATTGGTAGAAAATATGATACAGACAAATCATCCCAAAGAGATAAAGTTACAAATGAAAGACATTGCCATCCTTATACATTATTTTATGAAAGTTTGTTTAGAAATAATAAAAATGATAATTTAAAAATAGCAGAGTTAGGAATAGGAGGTTCACTTTTAATGTGGAAAGAATATTTTAAAAATTCGCAAATTTATGGGTTAGATTATAATTTGAATTTAATCGAATATTTTAAAAATCATTTTGATAATGATAGAATTCATTTATCCCTGATAGATGTTCAAGATAGACATAACATAATTTTCACATTTAGTAACCTAAATGAATATTTTGATATTATTATTGAAGATACTACTCATAATTTTGAAGACCAAATAAGAGTTATTGAGAATGTATATCCATTTTTAAAACCAGGAGGAATGTTAATAATAGAAGATATTTTTAAATCATATAAAGAAGAAGATTATATAACAAGATTATCTCCCATATTAAATAATTTTCAACATTATTATTTTGTTGAATTAGACCATAATAATAGAAATTCAACTGGATGGAACAATGATAAATTATTTATTTTAATAAAAAGAGGAGCCGAACCTATATTTAAAAATGAAAATAAATTAACTATTATAACACCGTCATATCGTACTGATAATTTATTAAAAATAAAGAAAAGTATTGATTTTAAATATATAGATGAATGGATTATTGTTTATGATGGTTCAAAAATAAATGAGAATCCAAAATTATTTAATGATGAAAAAATAAAAGAGTATGTTTATAAAGGAGATGGAATATCTGGTAATCCTCAGAGAAATTATGCATTATCTAAGGTAACAAATCCAGATACCTTGTTATATTATTTAGATGATGATAATTCAATAAATCAAAATATATATTCATTATTAAATGTAATTGATAATACAAAAATGTACTCTTTTAATCAACATAATACTAATTGTCTAAATAATATATTATATGGTAATTCAATAAAACCAAGAGCAATAGATACTGCAATGGTTATAGTTCCATATAAATCATGTAAAGATATAACATGGTTATTAAATTTATATGAAGCAGATGGATATTATATTACTGAATGTTATGAAAAAAATAAAAATGCACATATTTATGTAAATAATATTTTATCTAATTATAATACTATCTTAGAATAATTTAATACAAATTTTTTAACAATTTATATAATTTTTAGATTAATTATATAAATTTTGATACTAAGTAACACTATATATAGTTGTCATGCGAAGAGTAAAAGAGAAATCATTTGAATTTATATCAAGTGTTCTTCCAAATTCATCAATCACTCTTATTTGAATTTTACTTATATTAACTGGCCCATAATAATATCTAGGTTCAGAATATACACTAAAATCATTTTGAGATTGAATATTAAAAGCAGAACATTTAACGGAAATTCTAGCTATAATATTGTCAGGTAATAAACCATATTTTGAAGTATCAATGAAATTTATATTGGTATTTTGATTAAAATCATCTATAATTAGATATAAATATTTCGGTCCAGTTATATCTAATATAGATTCTGAAACATAATATAAATTAGTAGAATAATGTTTTTGTCTGAAACCAAGCATCCATCCAAATCTTTGTTCAACTGGAATAATAGATGGTTGATAGTATAAATATTTTAGATTTTCATTTACAACTCTTGTCGATGTAGTTGCACCAGGTAAAGGAGGTGAATCAAAATTAAATTCAATTTTCACAATATTTTGAATTCTATTCAATGAAACATCTTCTGTGTTACTTGGTATAAGGCCCATACTTAAATGTCCAGTGCCATTTCCAACACCTCCTAAATTATTATAATTTAAATCAAAAAATGCAGATATAGGCAATGGATTAAAATCACCTACTAACTGTTGATTTGTATTAATCGATTTAAAAGTTGTATTCATTAATTTAATTAAATTATCAAAATAGTAGTTACCGTCTGGAACAATAAAATAATATATGTTTGGTGTTTGAGAAGTAATCTGTGATTGTGTATAAGTTGCAAACCAAAAATAATTATTTTGATTTGCGCTTGAAATTGGATGATATGTTGTTGGAAATTCTAAATCACATAATCTAGTTTCAATGACATTATTAATGGAATAAGGAAGATTAATTATAAAATTAGTTGAGCTTGTAGAGGAATAATTTTCTCTAAATCTACTGTCTATATTTAATAATTTTGTTACAGTTTTACGGTTTAATGGATTACCAGCACCACTGTTAGGAGAGAATAAATTCTCAGTAGATGTAATAAAATTTTTATTAGAAAATGGTTTATATGATTTATCTAATTCAATTAAAAGTTTTTCAGCACTTGTTAAAGATATATCTTCATCTGTACCTAAGAGAGAAGCACGAATATTTTTAAAGAAGTCTACAATAGTTGGTTTATTTAATTCAGTAAATTGGTCAATTAATTTCTGTGTTTTTATCTTAATATCATTTTTAACATCATTAATTTCGGTATTTTTTGTAACCGTTATGTCTAATAGATTAAATAAATCTACAATAGTATAATCAGAAATATTTGTATTAAATTGTACATATTGGTCTTCCATATATTTGATAAGTTATTTATTCTTTAATATTTTATTCTATATTAAATTTAACATATTAAAGAATGTTTCATATAATATAAATATAGAACTTATACATGTCAAACTTATTATTCAATAACAAACCAAATTACAAACAACTTATCTATGATAAAATTCAAATGATATTAGAAACTACAACAAATGAATCAAATACATTAGAAGTATTATATAATAAAATTTGTGATGTAGAAGATAACGAAATACAAAATAATATATATAATAATATAATTCAAAATTTTATATCACAATATACAATTTATTATATACCAACCACAGATTTATATGTAGAATATTTTAATAATGATTATAAAATTGTATCAACCAATGATATTATTTATTTTATTTTAAATAAATTATCTGAATCTCAACAATTAACTACAAACATTAAATATACTGTTAAATCTAAAATTCAAAAAAAAATAAAGGAAAATAATATTTCTCAAAATATACCTAGTACAGAAACATTACAGACTATTTTAAATTATTTATATCCAAACTTATTTAATAACAGAAATTATGCAAAATATTTTTTAACATCGTTGGGAGATATATTATTAAGAAAAACCGATTCTTTTTATTTTATTTCATCCACAATGAAAACATTTATTCAAAAAATAAATACAACATATTCTATGTATTTTAATACCATTAATTTATTTAACTATTATAAATTTAAATATTCAGAACATGACCCAGAGAAGTGTCGTATTATTAAAACAAATAATATTAATTTAGATTATTTTAAACCTGATGAAAATTTTTTTATTAATTTAATTTGCGTTGCAATTCATTATTCAAATCGTTATAAAAATAGTGATATTTTTATTAATGAATCTATTAACACAAATATTAAAAATGATGTTCTTATGATTAAAAATACAAGCAAAGATTCTATGATTCAAGAGTTTATCAATAAATTTTTATATGTAAGAGAAGGTGAAAAAATTCAAGAGAAAGATATGATATTTTTATGGAAGTCTTATTTAAAAACAAATGGAATTATTAATGTATTTAAAAAAAATACAGATATAATTGACCATATCTCTAAATTTGTAACCAATGATTCTGGTTTCTTTTTAAACATTGCAAGTATGCATTTACCCTATGTAGAATTATTTAAGACATTCTGGGATGAAAATATATTTGAAGAACAACATTCTTATGGATATGAAATTAGTGAGTTATATATGTTGTTTATTGAGAGAAACTCTACAAGTACTATTACCGAACAAAATATAATTGATATTATTCAATATTATTATACAGATATTCCAATATTAGATAAAAAACATATATCACATATTTCCTGTAAATTATGGAATAAAAATAATGATATTGAAACATTTATTTTTTCAAATGAAGAACATTTAAAAAATATTGATAGTAATGAGTTATATAGTTTATATTGTGATTCTAATAAAAATCAAAGGATTGTTAGTAAACAATATTTTCAATCCTATTATAATTATTTACGAGACTTGATTATAAAATAAAATCAACATTATAAATACAAGTAAAATCATAAATATCATTCTCACTACTGCAACTAATGAACTTATTCCTTCAAAATATACAAAATACTTATACATACTGTTTGCACATTTACAGTCATCTTTAACATTCAAATAAAAATTTAGAGTATTATATGCCATATAGCTACTAAGTCCTAACAATATTACAGCAGTAAGTGTGGATAAAAATACCCCCCCAGTTTTTGGAATTATATCTTTAAATTTATTTGTTGTTATATAACTAATACCTACAAACATAGTTAATAAAATCATTTCAAGTATTTGAAAATATTTCATAAATTCAATATTAACCGCATACTTATCATTTGTATTAAAACATGGACAATTGTCAATTTGAACTAAGTAATAATATGTTTGAACTAATATAAACATCATAATTAAATAACATATCATTGCAAATATTTTTGAATAACTTACATCGTTCTTAGTTGTCATTAAACTATAATAATAAAATATTATGATTATGATTATTATTATTATTATTATTATTATGATTATTATTATTATTATGATTATTATTATGATTCTTATTATAAAATTATTATAATTTCATTTTAATTAAACATTCATTTGTATCATCTAATTCTGTTTTATCATGACGTTTTGATTTTTTATTTTTCTTGGTTTTAATTTGTTCATATTCATTTCTATCATAAAACATGTAATTTTTAAATTCCTGAACATCATAATTTTTACTAGAATAATAGGTTAAACGTTTATGATATTGACTCATTAATGCTGGATTATCATCAATAATATCAATTACCAATGGAGACTCATGTTTACTTCTTAGAATTCTTCCAACGCTTTGACAAACATCAGATTTAGGTGTTGCTAAAACGAGAGAAGTTAATGTTTTAATATCTAGACCTTCTGATGCCATTGCATAAGTCGCTAGAATAATTCGTTTTGATTCACTTTCTTTTAATTTTTCTTCTTTCATTCCACCAAGATAATAGCCAATACTTGGCTCTTTTGTAATTAATAATTCATATAAATGTTGAAGAAGAGATTTAGTATGAGCTAATACCATCATTTGTTGATTTGGATTTTTTGAAAATTCATTTAATATTACATTTGATATCATTTGATTTCTACCACTATCATCTAATTTTGTAATTAGACAACTATATAAAGGATTTCCTTTAAAATCAGTTTTAACATTATCAAACATACCATCTGATTCAAATGCAATTGTTTTTACTAATACTTTTGCTGTAACATCTGTTTTCTCTTTATGAACAACTGGTCCAATAAAATATTTAAAAACTTTGGTAAGACCATCTTTACGAGTCATAGTTCCACTTAATCCTAAATTATAATTAGTAACAATTTGAATCATTACATTTGAAAACATTTCTGCTCCTAAATGATGACATTCATCAAACACACATAAACCAAATTCATCCCATAATTCATCAGGATAACTTTTATTAGATAAAGATTGAATCATTCCTAATACAATATCTTTATTCTCTGTATCAATAAGTTCTCCTTGAATTCTTCCAATTTTTGCACCAGGTAGAAAAAATTGAATTCTCTCGATCCACTGGTCCATTAAAAAAGATTTATGAACAATAACAAGAGTTTTCTTTTTTAAACGACTAATAATATTTAAAGCCATAACAGTTTTTCCTTTTCCAGGCTCAACATCCAATAGTCCACCGCCACTTTCACCAACATGTTCAATATATTTATCAATAATATTATGTTGATAATCAAAGAGAGAACCTTTAAATTCTAGTTCAATATCTAAACCTTTTGATAATTTAATTTCAGGATAACCATATTCTTCGGTTCCATAATATCTAGGCAAATAAAATTTACGTTCTGATTCACGATAAATAGGATAAGTAACATCATTTCCAAAACTGTGAGAAGTAAATGGTTTAACATTTAAGTCTTGTTTGATTTTTTTGATTTGTTCTTTTGTAAGATTATTTTTAAAGATAGTATATCCTTTTTTACCAAGATAATTCATTTAATTTTCGTCAATTATATTTGTTTTGAAATCTTTATATTTTCTATGTATATATAATAATGAATAAGTTTTCTAATAAGACTGCAAATATTTTCACAATTGAGAATCTTTTTGGAATTATTCTGGCAATATGTATTCTATTTCAAATTGTTCCAGATAGTAACTTTGCAAATAAATTAAATACAAGTACTGGCGTTGTAACTGCACTTGTTTTAGTAGTTGTATTATTTGTAACGATGAATCCAATTGTAGGATTTTTATTATTAGTTTATATTTATCAAATTCTTCAACGTGCAACCACTTATTTTCCAAACAATACATATGAAATGCTTAAAAGAATGAATGTACCATTAGATACACAATTAGAAGAAAGTGTTATTGATATTATGGCCCCTATTAAAAATAAATATCAAGATAATATTACATCTTTTGAACCGTCTTTAACAAAATAAACTAATTATTTTCTGATTTAATTTCTTATTTGTATTCCGGTTGATATTGGATTTGGAATTGTAGACGCAACTGTTTGAATTTCTTTGAATTTAAAATAGTCAGGTAATTTTAATATAAAATATGCAAATAATCCAATTACCATTAATATAATAAAATAGGTCATACTAACTGTTAAATTATCTCCAAGTGTTGCATAATCTGTTATTTTTTGAATATAAGAACTTTTAGTTTCAGTCTCATTCACATAATCCACTGGTGAACAATCAATATATATATTATTTAATGCAGATGGTGTTAAATCATATGTTACAAAATTAATATATTTATTTGTTGTAGGATTTTTTTCTGCTGTATAATAATTACCATTTATACGATTCCCTTTTAAATTATTAATACAATTTGTATAGGATGTATTTTGAGACAAAATTGTAGAAATATTCTGTAAAGAATCTGCATACAATTTATAATTATGAAAAAATATATTTTTTACATTAATTCCATTTATATCCCTAAAACTTTGACATGAATATTGTTGAGATATGGGTATTATATCACTTAAATGTGATCCAGATAATGATATATTCATATTATTTGCCAATGTTCTTGATAACAATGTGTTTAATAATCCATTTGAATTATTTGTTCCTTTTAATTCAATTGGAATATAAACATAAACCACATCTCTTAATGGAGAACTATATGAATTAAATTCAATTGCAAGAGCATACTCTGTGGGTTGAATTTTTGTTATGGTATCAGTTTTATAGGGATATGCCGGAACAATATGAAATTTACTTAATGAATAGGTTGTTTTTATATTGTCATAATTTATTGCAAATACTTCTGTAATGGCCGCAGTTATATTAAAAGAAATAGTTGGTATTGCATATGAATTACTTGAAGATGGTGAAAAATTTAATACACTTGTTGTGATATAATTTACTGTACATCCTGATATATCATAATTTCCACTAATTAATATATTTAAAATATCAGAATTTACTACTTTTGATTCACTAGTAATAAAATTAAAATTCATATTAGATGTATTCAGTGGATTTGTCATATTAAATAATATTTATATTTTTATAATATGGAAAATGATTCAATTAATACAAACATTAATATTGATAGTATATTTATAGATAATTTACAATTGTTCTTTGGTAAAAGATTTAAATTAAAATTAATTCACGACACATTTGACAGAGAAGGTTATTATTTATATGATAGTTTAAAAATAAAGCAAGCTAAAACTGATGAGGAAATAGAAACAACTCTATTAAGCATTTCAAACAAAATATTAGAAGATATATTTAAAAATTTTACAACCTATACATCGCCAATTAATCATTTAAATAATATTAAAGAAAAAGATAAACACACAGAAGAATTATCAAGAAAAATAAATGAAAATGAAAATGAAATTGAAAATGAAAATGGAATTGAAAATGAAAATGAAAATGAAAATGAAAATGAAAATGAAAATGGAATTGAAAATGAAAATGAAAATGGAATTGAAAATGAAAATGAATATGAAGAATTATTCACAACACAATTACATTTATTATTTGGGAAAAAGTATAAATTAGATTTTATAAAAAAAATGAATATTACTGAAACAGATGAAACAAAATTATTAGAAATTTCAGATAAAATATTAACTTATTTATTAAATAATGATCATGATAACTTTTATTTTGAATTATTTAAAGCATATATTGGTACAGATATATTAGACGAGTCTTTTTTCAATATAAAAACTTATAAACAAATTGTGTCAGATAATTTTGGATTTCAAATAAGTTTTTTAGAAAGTATTAATAGTTTAGAAACTATTTTATGGTTACTTACACATTTTAAGAAACACTCTAATAATTTATCCAGCGATGACCCAAAAGGATATATATTTAATAAATTAATAAAAATAGATAATCGTGATGTTATGAATCAAATATTTACATTAGTATATAGTTTTGAGAAATTTTATAATTCCCCTAACATAGATGAAAATCCATTCAATAAGTATGCTCTTATATATTGTATTTTATTTATTGTCTACAAATCTATCTATTATATAAATCATACAATAGATGATGTTGCTTTTGAACCTATTGATAGATTAAATGAAATATTATTTAAAGCAGATCATAATACAGATTCTGAAATAACGTTAATTAAGTATTTAATTGAAAATATGTTACTTTTAATAAAAAAAGAAAGTGAAATAAATTTTGAATTTGATGTTGAAGCCTTAGGAAATGAAAGTATTCAGAATATAAAAGATAATATATTTGAAATGTTTGGGTTTGATAAAATTTTATTATGTGATAATAATAAAATAATATATAACAAATCAGAGATTGATAGAATATTATTAACTTCTAATAATACCAATATAACTGAGGATAATCGTGTCGATATAATTACAACGTTTTTAATAAATAAATTTAAGAATCCATCTACAACTACCATGGGAGGTGGCATTACTCTGGAAACTCTGAAAAACATGATAAGAACTAAAATCTATGCGATTCGTCCTAAGATGATTCAATCATAGAATTTACATTGTTTATTAATTTATTCATTTGATTAATATCAATACTCTTTATCATTTCTAATGAATTTGTTAATTCTGGTGATGTTTCTTTTATTTTATTAATTATATTCTCTAATTTATTTGCGTCATCTAAATCATCTGATTCATTTGAAAAGGGTTCACTTGTTTTATTATAATTTTCTGTTTCATCTTTTAATGTAACATCCTTAAAATTAATTATATTTGTGTCAATCCATTTTGTGTCAGACATTTGTCTATATTTATTTTTAAATTCAACATAATATTCTTTTGGATTTACTTTATAATTTGATTTAACATATAATACAAAATCACGATTATTTACATCTAATGTGTTTGTATCTATCTTTTGAATAACATCATTTACATAGGATTTAAAACTATTATAACTCATGTCTAATGTTTGATTTTCCATATTTTCAATAGTATCTTCTTTAATCATAAAGAATAAATTCATTCCAACTATTCCTGTTAATAATAGGATAAATAAATTTGTTGTAAACATAGAACTTACAGAAACCATTACTACAAATGCTAATAATGATTGATATTCTTCAATAGTAATAAAATAGCTCAGATTTAACAAAGTGACAATAAATGTAAGATATAAAAGAATATTTTTAAGATTTAATTTAAACATATTTTTATTAAAAAATTTAGAGTATTTCATTATAGTATTTTAAAATATTTTAAAATAATTTATAATTTATAATTCATAAATAAAATTGAACTATTAAATATATGAATTATAAATTATAACATAATACCTAAATGTTTCTTGCTCACGTAGAACCACAAATTAATTTTAATAATTTACCTATTAAAAATGTATTTGAAATGATTCAAGAATATTCTCTGGAAGAATTTTATAATAATTATTGGGTAGATACCATTAAAAATAAAAGAAACCGAATTGTTGAAATCATGTATAATAATCAATATATTCATCCATTGATTCGTAATTATTTAGAATTAATTAAGAAACGTCTGTTTCATCTTCAATTAGTTAAAAAATATAAAGATGGTGATAAAGAATATTATATTTTACATACTTACAAATTAAATATTTTCAAAAGAATTTGGAGAAAATATCATTCATCATCCAATTCATCATCTGTCTTATAAATAAGACTTTCATCAACATATTTCTCTAAAATTTCCATATCATATCTTAAACAATTTTTTTCATAGATATCATTGCATTTAACATATTCACTCTTTAAATAGTTATATACTTTTTCAGCATCCTTATTTTTATGTTTTTCGTAATATTTATTAATTATATTTAGGCATTTTTGTTTTTCTTTTTCCATAATTATAGAAATTTCAACTGGGTCCATGTGTATAAATACTAATACTATATTTTTAATATCTTACCTAAGAATATTTAATGAATAAATATAAAAATATTTAGTTATATTAATTAGACAATGTCTAAATCTATTACTGAACCGCTATTACAAGAAGATGACTCACGTTTTGTTATGTTTCCAGTAGCTGACCAAACAATCTGGAAAATGTATAAAAAACAAGTAGATTGTTTTTGGCGACCAGAAGAGATTGACACATCAAAAGACATCTCTCATTGGGAGAAATTAACCGAAGATGAGAGATATTATATTAAAATGATTCTTGCATTTTTTGCAGCAAGTGATGGAATTGTATTAGAAAATTTAGGACTACGATTTATGACAGAAGTACAATTGCCAGAGGCAAGGGCATTTTATGGTTTTCAAATTGCAATGGAAAATATTCATTCAGAGACGTATAGTATTTTGATTGACAGTTATATTAAAAATAGCGATGAAAAAAATAAACTGTTTAATGCTATTAATAATTTTCCATGTATTGAGAAAAAAGCAAAATGGGCAATGAAATGGATTCATGATAAGCGTTCTAGTTTTGTTACTCGTTTAATTGCATTTGCTTGTGTGGAAGGTATCTTTTTCTCTGGTGCCTTCTGCTCTATTTATTGGTTGAAGAAACGTGGACTTATGCCAGGTCTTACTTTTTCAAATGAACTTATTGCACGCGATGAAGCCCTTCACACAGAATTTGCAGTTTATTTACATACAATCTTAGAGAAAAAATTAAAGAAAAAACGTATTCAAGAAATTATTACAGAGGCAGTTGAAATTGAAAAAGAATTTATTACCGAAGCATTACCGTGTCGATTGATTGGAATGAATTCGGATTTAATGAAACAATATATTGAGTTTGTTGCTGATAGATTGTCTGTCCAATTAGGGGCTGATTTAATCTATAATTCTGCAAACCCATTTGATTTCATGGAAATGATTAGTTTGGAACAAAAGACAAACTTTTTTGAATCACGTGTTTCTGAATATTCACTTGCAGAAAAGTCTGGAAAGGATGATGCATTTGAAGTAGATACAATTGCATTTTAATCAGAAACCTACGGTTTCCGAACCTTCCCTGAAAAGTTTGAAAATTTATATTATCTATATTTAAAAAATCTATTAAATATAGATAGTAGTATTATAAATGGTAAATGGAATAATGATTTTATTAGGCGAATCATTTAGAAGCGGTGGTCAAAATACAAGAGAAAGAGGTAAACCAGAATCTGTTAAAGAACAAATGATTGCATGTCAAAGTCATTTAAATTTTATGGAATCATATCATGATGTTAAATGGAAAGTTAGATTATATACATACACAACTAATTATGACTCATTATTGATAAATAAATATGGCAACTATTTAGAAAAATATAATTTTATAAGTGGTGAACCAATTGGTTTACAAAAATTATATGAAATGTCTATTCAAAATTTACCTACCTATGATTTTATTTTTGTTTGTCGTATTGATTTATATTTAAAACCAGAATTTATTTCTAAGTTTGATTATAGATGGAAAGAAATTAGATATCCTTTTATTTGCTGGAAAAATAGTGGCGGAGATATAGTAAATTTACATCCTCGTGTATCAGATACTATGGTATTTATTCCAAAAAAATATAATCTAAATGATATTCATTTAAGTCATGATGGTTGGTATTCACTTATTAAAAATGGTTATACAATTGATAATATTGATGTTATGATTAATACTTATCATGATTCTGATTCAGAAAAAGATTATAATCCTATTTATTATATTGTGAATCGTCCACAGAGTACTAATTGGTTTAGCCGCGGACAATATTTTGATAAAGAATATTATCGTTTTATTCAATAAATAAATTAAAAGGAGGTATCCGACTTAATCTTATTTATTATACAATATGTTTACGAAATGTGAATGAATAACGTGCACTTTTGATTTTCTTTTGTACGGGAATTTCATATGTATAATATTTTTGAAATCTTCCACCCATCTGAATAAAATCACCTGTCTCTGGTTCAACATCCAATATAATCTTTTTCGTAAATTTATCACGAATTCTGAAAATACGTTTCTCTCCATAAGTAAGAGATACAACCCCAATATTTTCATCTAATCCTTTTTCATCATCGCTGTGTGCACCAATGTAATTTGTACCATCATTATAACGATTTATTAAAATTCCATTAAATTCAGATGAAAATATTTCATTCACTTCTTTAATTAATTTTTCCAAATTTTCAGTTAATGGTTTTGATTTCATTAATTTATTTGAATAATGATAACCAATTGAATTATTTGAATAGAAACCAATGTCTCTTTGTTGATGACATACTTTATCAAATACAATAATTTCTGGTTTAATCTCTAACTCTTCATTAACATCTTCAATACAACTTTGTAATAATTCAATATTATCGTATTTAGAATGACTTAGAAAACTTTGATTGTCGTTTAATAGAATTGACATTTTAAAATTAGTATACTTGTAATAATCAGTAATAATCCTATATCAATTTTTTATTAATAACCATATGATTTTATATTTATTTTAGAAACATATAATTTCCTAATGCCATCCCTTATATTTGGTTTATTTCCTCATAATAATAACGACACAACTCATATATGAAAGAGAAAATTGTATTTAGTTTAACATGTCATGAAAATGTTGATTGTGTGATTGATTTAATTGAAAATATAAAAAAATGTTTTTCTAATTTTTTAATTTCTATTTTAATTTCTTGTACAAACAATATTTATAATGAATTATATCTTATTATAGAACAAAAATATAATTTTTGTAAAATAATTACAGTTAGAGATATTCGTTTCTCTATATGGGGAAATATACATTTATTACATCAACATATGTTAAATATGAAAATTCTTATTGAGAATAATATTAAATATGATTATTTTTGGTTTATTTCAAGTAATGAATATTTTTTTAAAATAGTAACACCCGAACATTTAAAAAAATATGTAATATCTCCCAAAGAACCTAACCATTTTACTCAACAGGATATTTCTGAATATTATGATACATTATTTAATAAACACCATGAATGGGTATGGTATAAACATATTCAAAAAGATACTTATTTATTAAAAAAGTTCAAAGAAAATTTCATAAAAATATACAATAGTCCACATGAAGGTACAGTATTACCTTATCATATTGTAAATGAATTATACTCTTTCTATCTATCACTTGATATAATTAATAATTCTACGTATAATGATTATGTGTTAGAAGAAATATTTATGTCTTCTTATATTAATTCTAAATATAAAATTAAGAATTACAATACATTTTGTTTACATAACATACATACAAAATATGGATATTTAAATGATACAGAATATTTACAATTATTATTAAAAGAACCTATTTCAGTATCTGCAAAACCAATCAAGAGAGATTTTAATAATACTTTACGTACTATGATACGTAATAGTTTACTTGATTATTGATTATTTTTTTAATTATGATTTAAAGTTATTTTTATTATAATAATGATACAATGTATAATTCTGACTTAACATGGGTTTATGTTTTAGAACATCCCGTAATTAAATGGAATTATAATATTCTCAGTCGTCATAAATGTATTACTTTGGATATTGTTAAAGAATATTGTCATAAACCATGGAGTTTTAATGATTTAATTCAAAATGTAAATATTACTTGGAACATGGTTCAAGAAACACCAGAATTTCCTTGGAATTATTATTATTTTACTTATAATCCAAATATGTCTTGGGAAATTGCTAAACATAATCCTCAAATTGCGTGGAATTATTCTTATCTAACTTACTCAAAAGATGTTACTCTGGATATTATTGAAGAAAATATAGAAAAAAATTGGGATTATTATTATTTAAGTATGTCTGATAAAATTAATGAAGATTTTGTTAGTAAATATCCTAATCTACCTTGGTCTGTTGATAATTTGAGCAAACTTGGAATTTCTAATGATATACTAAATTTAGTAAAAGAAACACATCATCGTTCTATTCAAGAGATGAAGAAACAAATTCATCATATTGAAAATATATTAGAATATGAAGATTATGATTATGACTACTATTAATCAGAAACCTACTCGGAAACCGTAGGTTTCTGATGGGGTCATAGGGGAACCTTGGTTCCCTTAGGGGCGTTACCCCGCATACTAATATGCTGTTTTTATAATTCTGCTATCTTCACCTAATGGATAAAATACTGATTCCCAACTTCTCTCCATATAATGACCAACTTCTGGATTACTTGAATTTTCATATTCCATAATTTCTAACAATATTTGATAACGTTTTTTTTTATGTTGTTTTATATCATTTAATGAAACAGAGAAAACACCTCCGTAAGGTATAATTCTTAGTTTTATATCTCCAAATACATGTTTATGCCATTTACCAAATGGTCTTATTGTACATGAATCAAGTATACTATTAATTCCTGTAAATTTTTCTATTTTTTTTTTTGAACACCAATATTCTATATTAAAGTTTTCTAATGTTTCCATCATATTTTCATTATAAACACCTATCATAGTTGTACAAGGTATCTGATCTTTCTCATAATTAGATAGTATATATTTTGCTTTTAAATATTTATTTTCATTTTTATCTAATGAACCTGGTAAAAATAAGGTTAACTTTGGTAATGTTTCATATCTTAATATAATATGTTTTAAATAAGTATGAGATTCTCTACCAATATTATTCAAAGGAATTACATCTAATGTTTTAAAATTTATATAGAAGTTTGTATCATTTCCTTTGTTATATATTGTTTGATAATAGTTGCAAAAAGGTTCTTTTTTTAACCATTCTAATGATTCATTATGTCTTGAAATAACTAATTCTATATTTTTATTCATTTTAATTTATAATATATATTTATATGCAAAGTTCTATGTATTTATTACGTCTTCAATCCTGCAATAAATCAGTAAATAAAACTAATTGTGGTAGTAAATATGATTCTTATCAAAGATATCTAAATCGTTTACGTTATTCATGCAATATTAGTAAAAAAATTTAAAATATAAATATAATTAAATACTAAAATGATGTCTAACTTAGATATAGGAATTGATATAGATTCAATCATGGAGGTATGTATACCACATGACACTAAACTTCCATTTGAATTTGAATGTGAAATTACAATGAGAGAAATAGATACATTATCTCTCTATGAAGGTAATCGTTTTTATGTAAAAGATAATACAAATATTGGAAATTATAAAATTAATATAAATTCATGTTTTATTTTCAAACTAATTATGAAAGAAGATTACACATTAAAAGTTTATATTAACGATAAAAAAATAGATGAAATACAATGTTTTCAAACAATTCGTCATATTGAAGAAGAAATTCAAAAAAATGAGAATAATTTACGTTTATTAAAAGATGCAAGAAATGAATATAGAGAATTTATTGTATCTACTGTATCAAGTATTGATGAATTAAATCTTGATACAGAGAAAAAGATTTTTTTATTAGACCGTTTGAAATGGGCAAAACAAGTACTTGAAATTGAAGATGTAAGTGCAGAAGAATACAAACTTGCATTACAAGAAATAGAATCCATTGTAAATCCTATTTTACAACCATTTTTAAATAAAACTATTTTATAATGACAACAGTATATTGTTTTTCAAAATCAGGATATATTACAAATGTTTAGAGAGTATATACTACGAATACAATATGAATAACTATTTGGAAGAATACAATATGAATAACTATTTGGAACTGTCATTTTAAATATTTTTACAGAACATTTAATTTTAATATAAACCGAAAACAATATAATAAATATTATGAAATTTTGGTATAGCACAGAATATAAAATATTTTTAACAGAACCAATAGGATATTACGATAATAAATATATATACTGTCATGAGGTTGAAATTTATCCAAATTCATGTGTATATTGTTATAGTGATGGTTACCATTCCGGAGATGACGTTTTTCAAGATGATAATAAAATAAAGAATATTGCACATCGTTTAAATAAAGATATACAATATTTTATAAATAAGGGTTATATAGTTAGAAAAATATTAGAACCCGAAAAAAATTATAATTTTCATGAGTTTAAGGTTAAAGAGATAAATTATAAATTAAAAATCAATAATCCATATGAAGGACTCTATATAATGGAGATATGTATGATGTGCTCAAAATTTACATTAGATTATGAGTTACAAAGAAAAAAAATGTCACCATTACGAGAAGAACTTACTGCCTATTTACTCGATCCAGATCGAATAGAAAAAGCTTCAGCAAAAATTTGAATAAATACAAGAGAGTATATACAAGAATATTTCTGAAAAATGAAAATGAAACTAAAATAATTAAAGAAGTGAAGTAATATCATAAGTGGAAGAATATTTGAAAACTTTATAAATGATGCAAAACAAATATATTTGAGTCATAGTGAATTAAAGGTTCTATTGGATTTATTGAGATTTATTAAATTAGAAGATTTATATTGAGGTGGAATAAATTAAAAAGTATATACATAAATTCTCATATTGTTATAATTATTTTCAAAATCTTTTTCTTTTATATATGAATGATTGATTTTGAATATATTTTTAAACAAAGAATAGGATGGTTCCTTTGCTAATTCATTTAATTTTTCATAAAGATTTTCAACTTTTACCTTTCTTAGATTGAATTTATTAGCAGGTTGTATAGAATAATTATTTTTTAAAGTACATTTCTTTTTTGACCATGAAAAATAAATTGTATTATTTTTTACTAAAAAAGATAATCTTGGAATTTCAAAACCAGGTTTGAATATTTGTATTAAAGAATTATTTGGAATTTCATTTAATTTGTCTAGACAAGTATATTTAATATTATAACGAATACATTTAATTTTACCCTCGTCTTTTGTGGGTTGATTTGCTTTAATTAAATGACGTATGATATGGCGTTTAGATTCATCGTCTTCTATTTTTTCAGTAAATAGATTATAAGAATAACCGCGGCAACCATATAAAAATAAATTATTTCTTGTTTTCTTCATATATATATTAAGAATATTTATTATTAAAGTGTTAACTATACTCTGTAATAAATTATAATAATAACTGCGGCAACCATATAAAATAAATTATTTTATATTTTGTGTATATAATAATGAAAACATCAAGTAAAACACTTCAAAAATTATTAAAAAAAAATAAATTTAAATAATCAAAATATTATTTTTGGGTTAATTTTAATTATATTTAGTATTATTTTAATTATGGTCTTCGTAAATATAAAAGAAGGGTTTGATGAATATATAAAAAGAAGTGGTGGACCAAAGGATTCAAATGGAAATATCATACCAACTGATTCAAATGGAAACTTATTACCATCTGAATTAAGTGGAATGTCTATTATACAATGTGGAACTAGCACAAAAGACCCACCACCATTTTATAGATTTGATAATAATACATTATATCCATTTCCATCAAGAGATAATTTAAAACAATATATTAAAAATCCAACTAATACAAATATTAGAAAATATTATGATAGTTTATTAAATAGTTATCCAGATAATGTAAAAAGTCAATTTCATAGTTATTTTATAAAAAATAGTAATGACTGTAAAATATATACTGATAAATATCCGATAGTTAATACAGTTAATAATTAATAAAATTGGTTAAAATTGGTTAAAATTATTTATAATAATTTCATATATATGACTACCATATATGAAATTAAAAATATTCATGAATGTATTGAGTATACAGAACGTTTAGATAAACTATGTATTGGAACAAAGACATCTATGATACGTTGTGAAAGAATGAAATATAATTTATTGGATTTTTGTAAAAAAAATTTTATAGAGGAAATAAAGTATACAAAAGATATTAAAAAAAACTAATATCGTATATTAAAAGATGCAAGAACCACTTTCAGAAAATATTAAAACCATGGCAGATTGTATACGATATGTGAATGATATGAAATATTGTTTTGATGAAAATCAAAAAAATAATATTTTAATACAATGCACTCAAAAGTTCAATTATAATTCTTCTGAAAATAATAATATCTGTTTTTCTGATAATACTTTTGGTGGTAATACTTTGAAAGAAACAATTAAATCCCCTGCAATATCTGGCGACCGTGTAAAACCTTTTCCTTTAATTATTTTTTCATCACGATTTTGAATTACATTTCCAGGACTACTTTTTAGTTTTAATGAATTTCCATCTAAATTTTCTATGATAGCTTCAAATCCACAAATAGATTCTTTAAAACTAATAGTATGATTGTAAATAAGATTTAGTCCACTTCTTTCAAAGAGAGAATGTTTTAATAACTTAATTTGAATTTTGACATCCCCATATACTTGGTTTACACAATTACCTTTATCTGCTAATATAATAATTTCATCTTGGTCAATTCCTTTCGGAAGATTGATATATACCTTTTCCTTTTCTTTTCTAATAATATTTCCAAATTGTATGATATTTCTCTCTATTTGAATTGGTAATTGTTGACCATGAAATGCATTTTCAAATGTAATTTCTATTTGCATTTCTAATGGTTCTGGTTTTTTTGGTTCTTCTTGTGTAAATGGCTGTGTTTGAGGTATGTTATGCATATTATGAGTAAAAACAATGGGAATTTCTTGTCCACCGCCTACATGATGCATAAATTCAAATATATTATGAATATTTCCTGGGTGTTGTTGTCGCATCATAGGATTAAATAACCCTTGGTGTTGATTTCTAAATAATTCACTAAATAGATTTTCTAATGGATTTACATTTGAAAAATGTCGTGAATGGTCATATTGACGCCTTTTATCATGGTCTTTTAAAGTTTCATATGCTTCGTTAATTTCTCTCATCTTTTCACCTGCGACTGGGTCATCTGGGTTATGGTCAGGATGATACTTATAACTTAGAGAGCGATATGCTTTTTTAATTTCAGTTTCACTTGCATTTTCATCTATTTCTAATATTTTATAATAATCCATTTAATTATTGTATAGAATAGAATTAACAAGAGTAACCGAATTGTTTTAGTATTTGTGAAATAACTGTAATATTTAATATTTTTTTCTGTAAAACAGTACTTATGTATAATTGATAATGTAATTGTTTATAATTATAAATTGGATTACTATCATAAATCAAGGAAAGTATTTCTTTTTTTTCGTCTTCTCTCAATTTCACTCCTAATATAAATAATAATTTATTAATATAATTTATTGGATTATGTATATAATCTTCATAACGAAGAAGATGACTTTTATGTTCCCAATCTCTAAAATAACTTATATTATCTAGTATATAGTTTATCATTTGTAAATCGTCTGCATTTGGATTGTGTAAATATTTCCAAAATGTTGCTGAATCCCTAAAATCGCGAATTGGTAATAATAAAATATCATATATTTTATCTAGATTGTAATCATATTCATTACATTTAATAATTACAATATCTGAACTTGTATCATAATTATTCAATTGGTAGTCTTGTATTGTGCATCTATCTACTTTCATATTCAATATTTCATATATTAAACATATCATATTTACAATAGTTGTTCCTCCACAATGTGAGGGTCCTACAACTCCTATTATCTTTGGCATATTTTGAATATATTATAATTTAATATATTCGAATAAATCAATTTTTTAATTTATATTACGATGTTTTGTACTTGAATGTCCTTTATTGTATTTCTTTACTGATTTTAAAGCAAGCTTATAGGCAGTTTTTTTATGATTACAACCTTCTCTCAATAAAGAGAAATCTACTGCGGCGGATTTACCAGCTGTTAATGAACTTGCTAATCTAGCAATTCCCCATGATTGAGGTGTTTGACTTGGTCTGGAACCAGATGAAAAATAAGCACCTTCACCCTTTCTTACAATTTTTTTTAATGTGTTAAGTGAACATCCGGTTGCTTTGGATAATTTGTTACTAGGTAGAATAGAATTTATTTTATATGTTTTCATTGCTTTACTTACATGTTTAGATGGTATACTTTTAAATGATTTGATTTTATCTCGCACATAATAATGTCCTGATTCATATTTTTTCTTAGATTTTTCAATTAAATTCACTTGTTTTTTTGTATTTGTTTTAGATAAACGAAAAGGTACATAACGTATAGGATATTTCATTTATATATTCAAATAAAAATTATGTAATGGAATTATAGAAGTTTTTATTTATATTTTTTTACTTTTTATATTTTTACTCTGTAAATTTACTTTTGCACATTCCAATTGCTTCAACAAGTCCTTTGTAATTTTCTTCTGAGTTTTCTGTTTTTAATTTTAATTCAATATAGGTTTTATCCAATAAATTAACAATATGTTCAACATAACTAACACCTTTAAAAGAATAGTCTAACATTTCTTCTGATAATTCTTGTTTAACAATATATTTATGAATATCTCTCAATAGAGAGATTAACTCTTTGTAAAATTCTGGCATATGAGTTTGAAGTTTAAGTGATGTATCTTTTAAGGCAATCACTTCAACAATAATATCAATACGTTTTTTAAGAATAAATTTACGAATGTTAAGATTGTCCATTGTTTCTTCGATTGGTTGCATTGGTTTGTTACAATTTTTAGTTGGATTTTATTTGGTTCAATTTTTACTAATAATATACCTTTAATTGTTAATTAATATAAAAATATAAATTTTTAAATGATAATAAAATGAAACTCATTGAAGAAATATACAATCCAACATGTTTTGAAGAATTAATTAGTCCAAACTGTGAAGAAATAGTAGAACAGATTAGAGAACATATTCGTACTGATAAAATGAATTTATTATGTATTGGTTCTACAAATACATTTAAACTAGTTGCCATGCAATTAATTTTGAGAGAATATTATACATCATTAAATGTATCCAAATACGATGAATATGTATTATCCATTGATTCTTTCACAGATATTACCTTTTCAAATACAATTAATGAATTAAATACATTTTGTAAATCAACTTCTCCTTATAAAAAATGTGTATTCATTGATAATTTTGATATTATTAATGAATCCAATCAACAATATTTTAAAAAATTAATTGATAATTCACCTAATATATTTTTTTTATTTGGTTGCGAAAATACAACAAAAATAAATGAAATAATTCAAACGAGAACAACACCTATATATTTTGAAGATTTAACCATTCGAGAATATAAACAATTAGTGAACCGAATTATGGAAGGTGAGAAATTTACTATTAAAAATATTGATATATTGTTTGAATATTATAATCTGACAATTTATTATATTTTTAATTTGTTTAATAAATTAAAAATATTAGACTTAAAAGAGATTAATGATATTTCTCCTCATATTACTTTATTGGAAAATTCAGTATTAGATAATTATATTACTATACTAAAAACAGGCGATATTAAAGAAGCAACCAAATTATTATTTGGTCTTTATGAAAAAGGTTATTCACTCTTAGATATTTATCATTTTATTTATGAATACATAAAAACAAATAGAGAAATACGAGGTATTAGCTATCTTTTTATTGAACAAATATGTTATTATATTGAACATATTTACAATGGTTATGATAATAAATTAATGTTGCTTTTTTTTACAACAGATTTAATTGAAGTTTATAAAAATAGAGATAGAAAATATTACTAATAAGGAAACCAAGGTTTCCCTATGACCCTTCCTTTTCAAGTAATCCAACTACTATACGCGTATATATGAATTATTGTTTTTAAATATGAATAATATTTCAAACTAAATCATCTAACCCACTAAGAGGTATGAAATTTTTAAAGTCAACCAAAAATTGAATCTATTATAATTCCATATATGTATTCTATATATTACCATTCAAAAAATGTCAACACTAGATTCTAAAATAAAGGTTCTTAGTATTCTTGTAGGTGAAGCAATTAAATCTGTAAATTTACATCCAGTTAAACTTGAATTAATGTTTAGAAAAAATAGTCCTTACTTAATGAATATGTATATTGACCATTATATTGATGAATCTGGTAATGAAACATTATATATGTCGTTTCTAAGACAAATTGAAAACGAAGGATGGGATACGATTGTTCTACCGAAAACAACTTTAACCATTTTCTCTCCAACCCTTGGAAATAAAGATGATAAAGGAGGTGGTTGTGGTGGTTATGATTTTAAAGAATCTGATTTTGTATGGAATATTACGAATGAAAGTGGTATCACTTTTCGTAATATTGTTGAAGGTGTTTATCGTTTGAAAGGTTCTAAATATGATTACTGGTATGAAATGTATACTGGAATTCAATTAGTAGAAGAAACAGATAATGGTTATAAAATACAAACTAATTTTGATTATTATTCTTAAACAATAAAAAATTGAACGATAATAAAATATAATTTTTAAATCATAAAAAAAATGAATCAACTCTATATCAACGCTTATACTCTTGATTGTGAGGAAAATGGAATTGAATTAATTGATTCACTAATTTCAGAAAATATTAATAAAACATTAACACTACTGAAAAATTGTAATTTTATTGATAATGAAACAAATGTAGAATTTAAACATATGAAGAATATTTATGAACGATTAACTTATAAATTAAACTATTATAAAGAAATTGTTGATGAAAACAGAGATACACTCATTGAAACTTGTATTCAGGATATTCAAAATACAGATAAACTGCCACATTATTATTATGATAATCTTCGTGAAGAAATGAAAAATAATGATTACATGTTGCTACATCGTATGATTAAGATTGATTGTCAGCCTGATAATATGTTTGGTTTAAATAATTCTTGTTATTATGAAAATACTCATAAATTGTATTATAATCTTTGTATGAATTACGAAAAGAAATTGTTGGATAATGCAAATGAAAGATTTAATGAACAATTCAAAAGTGTTGGTGAAAGAATTGAAGCATTGAATTTATTAGTAGCTAAACCAAATATGATTGAGATTATGCGTTTGATTTGTAAATAATAATAATTATAATGTTAATAATTGAATTATTTTGTGTTCGTTCAAATTTTAATTTTTAATAAAATTTAAAAATATTTAGAAAATATATAAATGGGAAAAAATCAAATTCTTAAAACACAAGTTGATTTTTTCAATGAATATCTTACTATGTTTGGAACTCTTGAAAAAGATTATATTTTAATTAATCCAAATAACTTTAAAAAGGTAAAGTACAATGGATTAATTAAAATTTTTACTGATAAACTTGAACCTTATTATCACGAGAGTAAAAAATATTACATAAAGAGAGAAAATATCACTTACATGCAATTTATTACTATTTTGCGTCAAATTTCAAATATGAATGGAATCTTTTATGAATACAAAATTAAATATACAAACTCAAAACATTATATGGAATATTACTTTTATCCTTTCTCTGAAAATAAAATTGAAAAGAATGAAACCGGTTATTCAAGTGATAACGAAGAATCTGACAATGGCATCACTTGCTAGTCTAGCACAACTTTCTCCTGAACAACTCATCGCGTTTGATAAATTTAAGAATAGTGAAAATCTATTTATTACAGGATCAGCCGGCACTGGTAAATCTAAATTAATTCAAGAGATGGTACAATATGCAAATAATGTTGGTAAAAACATTCAAGTATGCGCTCTCACAGGATGTGCTGCTGTATTACTTGAAAGTTGCAATGCTATTACGATTCATTCATTTAGTGCAATTGGTTACATGAATACAACCGATGATAAGATTCTTGATAAAGTATATAAAAATTTTAAAGCAAAAAAATTATGGAAAAATACTGATATTCTAATTGTAGATGAAGTAAGTATGATGTCTAAACGTATGTTTGATTTACTTGAAAAGATTGGCCGTATGTTAAGAAATAATTCAGGATATTTTGGCGGTCTTCAAGTTATATTTACTGGCGATTTCTTTCAGTTACCTCCAATCTCAGATGATGGAGATAAAGAAACACCATTTTGTTTTGAATCAGAACATTGGTTTGATGTATTTCCTCCTGAAAATCATATTGAATTAACACATATCTTTCGGCAAAATGATCAAACATATGTTGATATTCTTACGAAATTTCGTCGCGGAATTGTAGATGAAGATAGCATTGACATTTTAAAAAAATGTATCAATCGTCCTGTTAATAATGCGCATGCTATTACACAGTTATTTCCTTTAAAAAATAAGGTTGATACTATTAATCGTATGATGTTCTCTAAGATTAAAGAAAATGTTGTTGAATTTACATTAACTATTGATTTTAATGCAAGAACCTATATTTGTGATATGAAACCAATTGAACGGCATGTTATTAATAGATGTAGTGAAGTTCCAGATGAATTTAAAAGTAGAGAGGTAGAGAAGATGTTAACATCAAATAATCTAGTTCGTAATTTAGAATTAAAAGTTGGATCTATTGTAATGTGTACAAAAAATATTTCAGTTGAATCTGGTATTTGTAATGGTTCCCAGGGAATTATTGAAGAGTTTCATCCAGATGGTCCGATAGTTCGTTTTAATAATGGTATTAAACAGGTAATTAATAAAACCGCATTTCAATCATCAGAATATCCAACTATTGTTGTTTATCAAGTACCCATTTGTTTGGCTTGGGCAATGACCATTCATAAAATTCAAGGAATTACTTTGGATTCTGCCATGATTGATGTTGGAAATTCGGTATTTGAATATGGACAAAGTTATGTTGCATTATCTCGTATTAAATCACTAGATGGTCTTTATTTGATTAACTTTGATGCGAAAAAAATCAAGGCAAATCCAAAAGTAATTGAGTTTTATCAATATATGAAAGATAAACGTGAACGTGCACAATCCGTTCTTTTGCCTCCGCAAGTTCAAACAGTTGGTGGAAGAACAAACCGACGTTCTTCTGCTGAACAAGCCGCAGGAAATGCTGCAATTCAGAGAAATATGTCATCCTTCTTTATGCCCAAGGAAAAACCCATAGAGAAGACAGAAAAAAAAGAGGGTGATGACGAATGTCCAATCTGTTTTAATAAATATAAAAATGCATACACCACACAATGTGGACATAAATATTGTATGGGATGTCTTACAAAACATTTACAAACAAAGAAACAACTTGAATGTCCTTATTGTCGGCAAAAAATTACAGAAATTATTCCTGAGATTATATTAAATAAATGAATTAAAAATACAATTATAAATAAATTTATTGACAGTATGTTTAATGAGTTTGTTGTTTATTTATTGGGAACATTATTTTTCCATGAGATAATTCTTTTTTTTTATGAATTGTTATATCATCTTGTAAACCTAGATTTGTCAAACCTTACCGACTAAGGGAACCAACTAAGGGAACAAACTAAGGGAACCAAGGTTCCCCTATGACCCCTCCTTATCAGAAAACCAAGGTTTTCCGAACCTTTCCTTTAATAATTATTATTTAGAGTCGCGTGCGGGGGCGTTACCCCGCAGAAAAATTGATTTAAATTTATTATTATATATATTTTATAACAATCATGGACTTATTAAAATTATCAAAAAAAGAATTATTAAACATGTGTGATGAACTTGGATTTACAAAATGTAAATCTAAAAATAAAGACGAACTTATTCAATTGATTAAATATAATTCAGTTGTAGATAAAAAATTAAAGAAATTTACAAAATGTGATATCTTCACGCCAGACAATATCTCTCAATTGATGGCTTCAAAACTATTAAATTATGGTAATTTATTAGAGCCTTGTATTGGTACAGGTAATTTATTACGTCATGTTTCTCTGAATCATTATGAAACGATTGATGTATATGAAATCAAACCAGAATATCTTAATGAAGTTATTTCTTGTGAACATATGAATAAATTTTGTGGTGACTTTCTTAAAACAAACATTGAAACGTTATATGATAATATTATATTAAATCCTCCATACATTAAAATTCAAGATTTATCGGTTGAATATAGAGAATATATTAATAAACATTTTCCACTTTTGAATGGTGGTGCAATTGATATTTATTATGCATTTATTATTAAATGTTTAAGCCTACTCAAAGACGATGGTGTTATGGTATGTATCACTCCAAATTCCTATTTATACAATAAAACTTCTCTAAAACTACGAAAATATCTGTTTGACAATCGTCTTATTAGAGAAATCATTGATTTTAAAGAACAAAAGGTATTTGATAATGCGTCAGTATATTGTTGTATTACCATATTTGATAAAAAACCTAAAACACATTTGGTCTACAATAATACAGAAATTCTTTATGAGGATATCATTCATAATTATTCATTGTTTAATTTAAATTCTTTTGATTTACCTACTCTTAAATCAATTTGTAAAATTAGAAATGGTATTGCAACTCTACGAGATAAAATCTTTATTCATCAATATCCATTATTTAATGAACCATGTTGGAAACCAATTACAAAAGGGTGTAATTATGAATATGTTATTTATCCTTATGAAAATGGTAAAATTATGAATGAAGAAAAATTTAAAACAGAAAATCCAGAAACATATACTTATTTATTAGAAAACAAAGAAGAATTATCAAAAAGAGACCATGGAAACAAAACCTATCCTGCATGGTATGCATATGGAAGAAGTCAATCAATTCAATATTCTAACAAAAAATGTTTGTATATTCCAAGTTTTGTTGATCCAGATAAAATTAGTGAAAATATATATATTGAAGATAATACATTACACTACAATTGTTTATGTATTGAACCTAATGATGAAAAAGATATTGACCTTATTAGAGAAACTATTATTAGAAATATTGAATTTATAAAAAATAATAGTTCTAAATTATCAGCAGGATGGATTAATTTAAAGAGTAGTTTATTGGGAGATTTGCCTTTATAACCTAAAACAGAATAAATAGAAGGGTAGGTTTCTGATGGGGTCATAGGGGAACCTAGGTTCCCTTAAAGTCGCGTGCGGGGGCGTTACCCCGCATATCTTATAATAATTTTTTCACAATATCAAACATTTTACGATAGGGTGTTTCCATCAAAATTCCAAGAATTCTTGGTGGTTTATTAAACTCTTGATTTATGATGCAATCATGTTCAACATTTAAGATATAATTCATCATATCATAGGTAATATTTTTTTCAATTAAATAGTTATAAATACTTATATCATTAGGTGTAATGGTTTCAAATTTATCAATGATTTTATTATTTTTTAAATAAGGTGTTTTGTTCATCAAAATATTAATCGGTATAATATGAATATCTGGATTTGCCCATTTAAGTTGTTGCAATTCTCCTGTTAAATTTTCCCAAGCATTATTTTTATTTTGTTTATAATTTGTTTTGATTATTTTTACAGGAAAGACAATGTAGGGTTTATTATTTTTTAATACAACAATATCACATTTTTTTTTGTAAGAAGAATTTATTGATTCAACATTATATTCCAATACAACATTATATTCTTGTTCATAAAATATATCTAATAACTGATTTTTTATGTAAGAATGAAAATGATTTACATTTTTATTGCTTCTTGTTCCATGCTCTATATATAATTGATACGTTTCATTTAATATTTTTATAAATGTTTCTTGTTCTAAGTTATTTTCTATATTACTATCGTTTTGCATTATTAATAAATAGATTTATGTATTATCTTTAATCAATTTTTTTAAGAAAACCAAGGTTTCCTAAGACCTTCCCTCCGGAAAACCAAGGTTTTCCGAACCTTTCCTTTAAAGAAACAATATAAATATTATTAGTTAAATAAATTATATGATAACAAAAGTTTTATTTCAGACAAATAAAAAACCTCTTGATATTGATGTAGTAAATATGATTAAAAATAATCTAAGTTCAGGTTGGCAATATAAGTTTTTTGATGATAATGATGTTATACAATTTTTTATAGATAATCCGATTGATGAATTACCAGATATTGTAAATAAATTTCATTCTATAAAATTGGGAGCACATAAAGCAGATTTATTTAGATATTATTATTTATACATAAATGGTGGTTTTTTTATGGATTCTGATGCTATGTTATATGTTAACATAGATGCCATAGTAAAAAATTATGATTTTGTATCTGTTAATTCATCTTGTCATCCAGGTACAATTTTTCAGGGAATACTAGGGTGTTCTCCTAAGAATGATATTATTAAACAGGCATTATATCATGCGTATAATACAACACAAGATAAATTAGATAATTTTTATCATTATTTTTGTAGACAATTATATTTAATTGTTGAAAATGTTGCTGACCAAAATATTAAATTATATGAAGAAAAAAGATTAAATCACGATGAAGGTGATGATATATTAGATGGTGATACATTATTATTTAAACATTATTGGAAACATAAAATAATTCCTATTAAAAAAACACAGTATACTGATGAATTTACAAAAATATATAACATAAATTATTGGATAAATGGTAGTGGTTCAGGTTCATATGTTGAAAATACAGTAATCTATAATAAATGTATAGTTGATTTTATTAAAAATCATAATATTACTACGATTACTGATATTGGTTGTGGTGATTGGCAATCTTCTTATTTAATATATAAAGAACTTGATAATATTGATTATTTGGGAATTGATTGTGTAAGTTCTGTCATAGATAAAAACAGAGAAAAACATAAAGATTATAAATTCACTACACTAGATATTTTATGTAATGTTGATAAGATTCGTGATAGCGACTTATATATTATAAAAGATGTTTTGCAACATTGGAAATTAAAAGATATTTATGATTTTCTAGATAAATTAACTATGAAAAATTTTAAATATATTATTATTACTAATAATGGTAATCAACATTTTGACAATCTAGAATTAAATACATATATTGGAAACGGAAGAGGATTACATAGTAATTTTTTACCATTAAAAAAATATAATGCTGAATTATTATTAGATTATTTTGGTGATGAGAATAAGCATATGTGTTTAATTAGAAAATAAGTTATAATTTAAAAACATTCCATTATAATTATGTATACAATGAACCGTGTTGAGCAAATGAAGAAAGTACAAGCAGAGGGTCTTGAACTCTTTGAGAGAAAGAATAAAGATTACGGTGATGCATTTGCTCAATATGGTACAATTGGTGTATTAATGCGCATTGAAGATAAAATAAAACGCGCTATGAATATTACCAAAAACGGAATTCAACTTGTTAATGATGAAAGTATTCGCGATACTCTAATTGATTTACATAATTATGCTGCTATGGGTATCATGCTATTAGATGAAAAATAATTAAAGATAGAATCAGTAATATATTCATAAATAATAATGAAAATGTTTAAAAATGAAGATGCTCATCTATGTATGAAGAATGCAGAAAAAGAAAAAATCAAATGTATGGATACATATAACGAGCAGAAATGCAAAGAAGTTAGAAATATGTTATTTCGTGATTGTTTAAGTACAATGAATGATTTTAATAAACTTCGAAAAAATAGTGAATTAAAACCAGTTCAGTTTCTATCTATCTTCACGTAGTTGCGGGGTAACGCCCCCGCACGCGACTCAACAAAATAATTATTAAGGGAAGGTCTTAGGAAACCGTAGGTTTCTTAAAGGAAAGGTTCGGAAAACCTTGGTTTTCTGATAGGGAAGGTGTTAGGAAACCGTAGGTTTCTTAAAAATTGAACATTATATATTTTATGTATTGGATTGTAACTTATTGAAAAACTTATAATGGAATCTTACGACAAAATGACCAAAAAAGAACTATTTGAAATTTGCGAATCTTTACATTTAACTTCTTATAAATCTAAGACAAAACCGGAATTAATTTCTTTAATAAAAAATAAAAAAACAGAAAAAATAGTTCAGTCAGAAGAGATTGAAGAAATAGAGGATAATCTTTCATCAGATGAAGAAGTCATTGAAAAAATAGAAAAGTTAACGCTATCAGATAATGTATTTGAAAATATGGAAAATATGTTTAAAAACATTGATAATCTAGAAAATGTTGTAGTCAAAGATACAACAGATTCTAAAATATTACAATTGTATGAATTATTACATAATGCTAATATGCGTGCGTTGAACATGCAATTTAAATATCGTGCACAATATCCTATCGCAGTATATAATAATTTGGAGGCGTTGAAAAGAAGGATTAACGTTTATAATGTTTAAAAAATTGCGTGTTATATTTTGTATTATTTTATTATATTTTATTTATTTTATATGAGTAATAATAGTAAAATTATAATAAATGGAACTGATTTATCTGGTGTATTTGCACCATATGTAAGTGGAACAAAGACAATTACAAATTTTTTTGTTGATAATGGAACTACTAAACAAGATTTATGTGATATTTTTGCACCATATATATCTGGTTCAAAGCCCCCCCCCACAAATTGTCTAGTATATGATGGAACTACTACCAAAGATTTAATTGATATTTTTCAATCGAAATATGTGATTAATTCAACGGGAATTGTTCCGTTTACTTATATATCCTCGTTTTCACGGTCATTGTCTGCACTTTCTGGTGCTGGTAATAATGTGACTTCTATTACTAGTATCAATCCAAATTTAGCTGGTAAAACTATATTTTTTTCATGTACTGTAACTTTATCAGCAAGTTTTTCAACCGGAAATTATTATGCAATGTTTAGTTTTCGTGACTCATCAGGCAATCAGACATATGTTGGTGGTGCTGCTAGTAATCCTATAAAATATACAACTAGTGCAAATATTAGTACCTTATCTAATTTAACAATACCTAATAATTTCAATAGAGTGTCGGTACAGATATATGTTAATTCTGGTAGTAGTCCATTACCAACCACTACATTTACACTTACAAATTGTGTTACAACTATAAGTTAGTTCTCATATACTCCGAAATAAAAGTGTTTGCTTTTAATACTTGTTCTTCATTGAGATAACAAAACCATTGATATGCCTTTCTATGAAGGAGTTCGTCTTCTGGAATATACAATCCAATATTTGTTTTACATAATTTAATTTTTTTATCCGACATTAAATCATCCAAGGTTACTGTATCTCCGAATGTATTTTTAGTACCAATTAATTTACCGCACAAGGTAGTTATATTGTTGGCAGTAAGATAATTCTGATTATATGCTAAACTAGATTCACCAAAATCATCTACAACTACCTTATTCAAATAATCAATGTATTTTTTTAATTCTGGATTTTTTTTATCAGACCCCGTTAATTTGATAGATGGTAATGTATTTAAATGAGAGATATTTTTATCATTTCTAAATTCAGTTACATACCATATGTCTTGATTATCTATTGATTGTAAACTACTCTTTAAAAAGAGAGAAGGCGGTACAATAATTCCACCATGACGATATAATATCTGTAATAAGCAAATGTCCCTGTATTTATCCAGCAATGCCCCAGATATTTTGGAGAGGTCAATGTCCATATCTGCTAAAATATCGCACATATTGTCATCATTGAAAATGATGATGTCATAATTTTGAGCGCAATGGTCTATGATGGATTTAATACATAATAATATATAAGGTTGATTTAAATCATTACTATTTCTCTCTCCAAAGTTTGTCCATTTTCTTGCATTCTTTTCATTAGGTATATGAATCCAAAGTTTTCTCTTTTTTGAATTATTTAATGTTTCGGTATTATAAAAAAAATAATCAATGTCAATAGTCTCATCCTTTAATCTTCTAATCTTTTCCTTATTTTTATTTGCATAATAATTGTAATTTAATAAAAGAATTAATCCAACTAATATTAGTATGTATAATATCAATCCATGATTCATTTATATATTAAAATTATTTAAAATATTATTTATAATTTATAAATTCTGAAATATTATTCTTAATTACTAATAATAATAATCATTCATATTTATTCCTAAATTTATTATCGTAACAGATATTATTTATTACTAACTGTTTTACGTTTTTTTATTCTAATTTTCATAGGTGGTTTTCCTACTCTTGAATGAGCATATTTTAATTTTTGTAATTTCATATCTGATGGATTAAATAAATTTGCCATTGTTAATTTTCGTGATTTTTTTGGTTTTTTTAATTTTATTTTATGGGTTCTATGTAATTCTAAATTTAATTCTGGTATAACCTTTATATTTTTAGGATTAGGTCCAGTAAGGATTGTATGTCTATCATATGTTCTATATAGTTTGTCAAACATATCTTTAATTTTTGGAATGATAATAGTGTGTACTTCTGTTGCATCTCTTTCAGCTATGTTAATAATATCTTTTGAATTTGATTCTATTTCTTCTTCTATTGCTTTTTTTTTATTGTTTTCATTCATATTATCATACATACCTTCATACATTCCTAAATTGTTATTTCTCAAACTTTGAATATCATCTTTCATTTTATCATTTATCTTCTTTAATAATTGTGTCAACATATCATCCACATAATTTTGGAAGGGTATTTTACACCTTTGCACATTTAAAACGCCGATTTTTTTAAATATGCAAATTATAAATAATTTTTTAATGTTTTTCTTCTGTTAGAAGGTTTCTTACTATATTTCTTTGTTCTATTATAAGTTCCTTTAATTATATTCTCATATTTTTCTTTTGGAAGAACTTAAAAATAAAAATAATGAATTAGAAGAAAAACTAAAATCATATACCAATCCAATACGGAATAAAAAATATTATGAAAAAAATAGTGATATTGTTAAAGAAAAAGCAAAAAATTATATGGAAAAAATTAAAGAAACTAATCCAGAAAAATTAAAAGTATGGAGGCATCAAGCATACTTAAATCGTAAAGCGAAATTAAACGCAAAAGAAGATAATAAATAAAAAAATTGATTTAAATTTATTTAAATAATTTAAATCAATATTATAATGTCAATTAACAAAATGAATAAAATAAAAGAAACTTTTACACATATTAACGATAATTGGAAAGAGGAATGGTATCAAACATGTTTAGTTGAATGGAAACAAATACAACCTTTTATATCAAAAGAACAAACACCATATCATTGTAATGGATGTAATACATATTGGACATCGGTTCAATTTGTGAATGACCACGAGAATATTTGTCCAAATTGTGACACCCATTGTCAACCTTTCCTTTGCAATTCCATAAATTGGATTTCAGTTTTGAAATATATTGATCCAAAGTTTTATCATTATTTGATACCCGAACATCATATAATAGATATTGCTTACTTTTTAGATTACATAAAAGATGATATAACAGATAATATTAGATTAATTGATGTTAATTTTACAGATTTCTTAAATGGTCTCACATTAAAAACACTTAATATTGAATATATAGGATTTTATGAACAGAAAACAAAAAACGTTTATTTCTATGTTAAAAATCCAGATAAGTATAAATGCAATGTATTATATAATTCTTGGTTATTATTTATGAATATTGATAATAAAAATGATATAAACATAAATATATATGCAGTTTCTCATGGTCTCTTTTACAAAGAAGATGAATATGAATCTGATAGTAAATATATATATAAATATTTAATGAATATAATAGTTGATAAACTTATTGATGAATGAAAACGATATAATTTTATAAAAAATTTAGTAAAAATATTAATCTAAAATTTATATTTCCTTTTGTCATTAAAATAGCAATATAAAACATTTGTTTTACCATTAATAAATGTCATTGGACTATCACAATCTCTACAGCAATAATAGTTACCTTCAATTATTTTTTTTAGTTTATTCATTTTAAGATCATTATCATCATTGCACCAACATAATTCATAATAATTAATATTTAATGATTGGCAAAAATCTTTTATAATTTTATATTCAAATATACTTTTAATTTGATACTTTTTATTGAATGTATTTTTAGAAATATCATTTTTAATTCTAACTTTTATATCATCAATCCTCTTTGAAGATTTATTTATCATATTTTCATTAATGACTCTAAAATAATCTTTTTCTATTCTACTTATATTTTTTTTCTTATTTCCTATTTTATCATACAAAAAATTGGTTAAATCCATTATTATATAAGTATTAAGTTATTTTTATGTATTATATAAAAAATTGATTCAAATTTATTTAATAATTTAAATCAATATTATAATGTCAATTAACAAAATGGAACAAGTCAATGAAATTGAACGATTTATTATAGATAATTATCTTTGTATTCCAAAAGATGATTATATGAAACTATTTGAAGTTAAAGCATCATATGATTTTCCTACATTAAAAACAGATGATGATGGTATATTTACTGGTGAAACAGATGAATACGATGTATTTGATGAATTTAAATTAAATAATGGTAATTATCAGTATGAGTTAAAAAATCCAGATATTGAAATAGAACGTTTTATTATAGGAAACAAAATAAAACAAATGCGTATTGATTTGAGAAATAATTTAACAGGAAGATTCAGTAATCATAAATCTTATGTATATCCAACAATAATTGCAAGTAATTCAGCAGTTTATGATACATTATATTTAACTGATCATTTATTGAAATATGCTTATCGTATGTTGATGGCAATAATTATTAATGGTGCTGATGAAGAATATATTAAACAAGAAACATATATGATTAGTATGAGAGAAATAGAAGGAACATATAAAGTATTAAATATTGAATTCCATTATGGATTTATGAGATTAATTGATATGATTTCCAACTTTGTCAGGGATAATAATTTGAAAGATAAACAAGAAGAACTTAATGCTGAATATATGGAGTTTAAAAAATTAAATAGAACCATGAGTGCTTCAATATTATATGAAGATATTAAATATACATTGGAAGATGATATATTAACATTCAAAAAATTAAAAGAAAAAATAAATATCGTATGTTGGAAAGATGATGAATATTTTGAATTACCATCTTATGCAAAATACTTACAACAATTCTTTCGTGAATATTATGATGATATTAAAAATGTATTTCCTATTTACAATCGTTTAGAGAATATATATCGTTTATGTGCTCTAAATATAGTATTAGATAATTTCACTCCAGAAACAGAAATACATGAAAGTATATATGTGGATACATATCCAAGAAGTATATTATGTTCTGGTGGTGTCTTATTGGCACCAACAAATTTTATAAAAATCCCTTTCAAAGGGGATTCATTAGTTGATGCAACACAGAAGAATATTGACCTTAAAATCTGTAAAAAAGCATTTGACAATGGCGGGCTTATTTGTGCTTTTGCACCAAAATTAAAAATAAGATATTGTTATGATAAAAACTTAAAAGATTTTCACGAATGTTTGGAAGATAAAAAATAAAAATCTTATTAATTTATTTTGAAAATTTATTATTTAATATTTTTACAACAGATTTATAAATATTTTCTCTATCCATAAATTTATAATTTTTTTTTTTATTATTAAATCCAAGGACTAATTATTTTTGTTGGTTTGTGTGGAGTATTAATAATATCTTTATTACTACCAAGTGAATTTATAATTGTATTTATACCTATTAAATTATTATCATAATGTAATAATTCTAAACAAATCTCTGTCTCACACATATATATATATATATATATATTATGTATTATTTTTTCTTAATTATGGATTGTTAAATATTTGGAATAGTATTGATTTAAACGTTGATTCTGTGTTTCATCTTTCTTTTTCATATCAAATGCCATTTGCATTGCTGTATGGTGTTGTTTTAGTTCTTGGTTTCTTAATATTTCCATAGATTCTTCTTCTGTATAATTTTTTTTATGTGCTAAACTATGGTCTCGGTCTCTTACATAAGAATCTACTGAACTGTATTGTTTTCTATTATTAAATTCACTTTCTTCGTCTATGGATATCACTGTATTTGTATAGATTTCCTTTAAATCAGAGAATTTATCACCACTATTGTAGGATTCTATTTCCTTTTTTTTATGAAGAACAATTGCTGATTCTCTCGCCTTTTTTATATCTGAATTTCCATAAATCCCTTCATTTGATTTTAACCATTCTTCATATCCATCATTATCTTTAATATAAACTTGGTCAAACATTTTATTAAATTCTTTTTGTAATTTATCATCCTTCAACTGTTTTGTTTCTGCATACTTACTAAATGTATCATTAATTTCTATATTTTCTTGTCTATGATTTTTCGTGGTGGTTAATGATTTTGTATAAGAATAAACATCCACTAATTTATTATAAGCTTTTGTAAAGAATTCATAATAAACATAAGTATCGCAGTTTCTTGTTTTATCTGGATGTAATGCTAATACTTTTTTTCTTGCTGTCTTTATTTTTATTTCTGTTAATTCACCTTCTATATTAAATAATTCTAATAACTGATTTAAATTATAATTATCTAAATTTAAGTCCATGAATATAATGATTATAATAAAAAATATTTATTTACATAATATTTACATAATCATTATTAGTAAAAATATCAAGTGTAATACGGATAAATATAAAATCTATATTGATAAATATTAGTTACAAACATACATATTGTCATGCAATAAAACATAATAAAATACCATATTAATTCTTTATAAAACATTAATTCTAGAATTAGACATAAAGATGAAAAATAAACCATATTTCGGCGTAAATAAATTCCCAGGTAAACTCCATATATTCCAAGATTACCAGAGTGCGTTGTTAAAAATTCTTCCACTAAATTGGGTTTCATATAAAGTGTAGCTAATCCAATATGTTCAAAAATAATAAAAATAATGTTATTAACATTTGTAATAATATTCATTTTCACATGTTAATAAGATGATATATGTTTATATCCTTTTTAGGAAACCTATGGTTCTCCTAGCATTTGACCTCACACTTATCGCCAGTACAAACTTTTTTGCAAGAGGTCATATTTTCATTGGAAACATCCCAGGATAAATCTTTATTTCTATTTTTATTATAATAATACATAAATCCTAAAACACTTACAATTAAAAGAATCAAATACATAGTTTCCATTATATTCAATCACTAGAAATAAAATTAAGGACCCCATCAGAAACAGTTTCTTAACCTTCATTTTAATAATAAATTGATACAAATAGTCACATGCGGGGAGTTACCTGCAAAGGAGGGGTCATAGGAACCAAAGAACATTTAAAGTCGTATGTGGGACGTTACCCCGCAAGGGAATCTTGAAATAATTTGACAACTCCATTTGGGTCTGCCCCAGTAAGACAACGAAATGGAACAAAAAAATTGTCATCTGAATATAATTCTTTTTTAAAACTTAAAATAGTCGGAATACCATTTGCCATTTTCATCTTCTTAAAGAATGCATAAATATCTACTGCATTGTCTACATCTAATTCAATATATTCATAGTCATAACCTTTTGACATGTAGTGCTGGTTTAACTTTTCAATAACTGGATTAATTTGTTTGCATGGTTTACACCAAGTTGCTGTTAGTTTTATAATAGTCACTTTATGATTTGTATTTTTTAAATGCTGTTTTAGTTCTTCTCTGGTTGATAATTTCAACATATCTATTTCTTCATATTTATTTGTCATTTTTAATAATATAAACTATTTTATTAAATTGTTATTATTAATTATTATTATTATTATTGATAAATTTATAAATTATTATTTTTTTATGATTTTTATGAGTTGTTGTAAAAGTTAAATGCAAATCCTATAATATAACCTATCATTGAACCAACAACATACCATTTTAGAATAAAACTTGGGTTGTACATTTCGCTGGTATCATAAAAAGTTGAACGCGGTGTAGATAAAATATCATTCATCTTGTTATCATATTCTTCTTTTAATTTTGAATATAATTCAACCATAATTTCATTTTTTTTCTTTTTAAAATCTTCTATCATTTCATCACTTAATTTATTTTCATCAGGTTTATGTTTTTCACACCATTCTAATAATTGTTCCATTAATGATGAATGAAACATTGGTTCGTCATTCATATAATCGCATATATAACAATTGGGTTTTTTCTTAGCCCATTCCAAAAATTCTTTTAAAATTTGTGTAGATAGTTCTTTAATTTCTGAACCATAAATTCCATAACAGGAATAAAATAAATATGTTACATTTGTGGTATCAAAATTTTCAAATATTTCATTATTTTCAATATTTTCGTTTGTTAGATAGTTCAAATATTCATTTCTATATTCTTTGTCGTTTTTATATTTTTCTTCAAAAAAATCCATTTTAATCTATATAATTACTGTATGAGTGTTTATATAGATTTATAAATATTATGTGGTATAAAACCTAATTCAGAATATAGAATTGTCTAATATATTCTCGTTTATTTACATTCATTTATGTTACCCTTTAAGAAACCTACGGTTTATGAATCTTTCCTTAGTCACGTGCGGGAGCGTTACCTCGCAAAGGGAAGGTCTTAGGAAACCGTAGGTTTCTTAAAAGGTCTTAGAATAACATTTGGTTCCCTTATTAAGCAGTCTTTACACACATATTATATAGAATACGATAAGTAATATAAGTAAGTAAATAATTACCAAATCCTATTAAAAGCATCATTTTTGTATTCATGCTTGTCTTTCCAGCAAAAGACATTAAAAAGGACCCTGCTAAAAGAACTGTAAATACTAAGGCAATTGCCGAAAGTAGTAAAAAAATATTGCAATAGTTTGCACTCATTGGACCAAAAACGTTGTTCATTTAAATTATAGAAATAAAATAAGTTTTTGTAAAATAATAATTAATATTTATAGTATAAAATGAATTTGTTTATATTTCATCGTGATTTAAGAATTGAAGATAATATTGGTCTAAATGAACTCGCTAAATATGGTCCGGTATGTTGTTTATTTATTTTTACTCCTACTCAAATTACTTCTAAAAACAAATATTTCTCTGAACGTTCTTTTTTGTTTATGTGTGAGTCTCTAAATGTTCTTCGTGAATGTATTCGCAAAAAAAATGGTGAGTTATATACCATGTATGGCGAACCCATTGAATGTTTAGAAACAATTCTAGAACACAACAAGATTGAGAGAATTGGTTTCAATATGGATTATACTCCTTATGCTCGTAAACGAGATGACCAAATTATTAAATTCTGTAAAAAAAATAACATTGAAACTGTTGTATCCGAAGATTATTTATTACATTCTATACACGATGGTCTTAAAAAAGATGGAAAACCCTACTCCATATATACACCTTTTAAAGATAATTTGATTGGTAAAAAAGTACCGTCACCTACCACATTTAATGGTATACATTTTGAAAAATTACATTCAATTTCTCTCTATACTCCTAAACCACAAGAAGACGAAAGGAGGGGTCATAGGGGAACATTAATTCACTTAGAGTCGCGTGCGGGGGCGTTACCCCGCAAAGGTGGAAGAAAAGAAGCACTTAAACAATTACGATATATTTCTAACAAACAATACTCTCATGACTTACTAAAAAACAATACAACAGAATTGTCTGCATATATTAAATTTGGTTGTATTAGTATAAGAGAAGCATTCCACGCAAAAAATAATGTGATATATCATCAACAATTATTATGGCGTGAATTTTATTATTATATTGTCTATTATTTTCCTGAGATTCTTGAAAAACATTATAATTTTCAATCCAAATATGATAAAATTAAATGGATACATAATCCTAGTCAATTTAAAAAATGGTGTGACGGAAAAACCGGTGTTCCGGTGGTAGATGCTTGTATGCGACAATTGAACGAAACTGGTTATATGCACAATCGTGGGAGATTGATTACTGCCAATTTTTTAAATCGTATGTTAGGAATGGACTGGCGACTTGGTGAGAGATATTTTGCGGAAAAATTGGTGGATTATGACCCTGCGGTTAACAATGGAAATTGGCAATGGGTTTCGTCTACGGGTTGCGACCCAAAACCATATTATCAACGTTTGTTTAATCCATACTTACAGGGGGAACGTTTTGATAAAGATTGTGAATACATTAAAAAATGGTTACCTGAATTAAAGGATATTGAACCAAAACATATTCATTCATGGGAGAAATATTGTGAAATGCATAAAGATAAATATATCTGTCCTATCATTGATTATAAAGAATCAAGAGAACGAAGCATTGCACAATATAAGGCGGTTTAATTTTTCATGTTCATTCTTCCAAAATTTCGTGTTAATGCATTCATAGCTCTGCGGACATGAATAGTATTTCTTGTTGTATTATATTCTTTATTACTATGATTATTATTGCTATTGCTATTTGGTGAATCATTATTTTCATTAAAACTATTTTTACGATTTCTATATGGTCCTTTTGAAGGAGATTTCTTTTTCGGAGGAATAATTTTTCCCTGTTCTGGCATCCATAATTCTTCTGGATCTCCTCCTGCACAATGCAATGCACCCATTAAATTATCATACCAATCTAACACGACCTGAATTGATGCAACAGAAGGAAATGTTTTATCAGTTTTATATAGTGAAACCACAACATTTCCTGGTGTATTTAAAATAGCGTCTAATTCATCCTTTAATATATTTATTTTACGCCCTAATACTTGTTGCATTGAATATAAAGGTATATCTAAACGAATGTTTGATTGTCTGCCAAATGTTCCATCTCCTTTTCTACATGGAAACATAATATAAGAATTTAATTTTTGTAATAATAATGATTTAATCCATAAATATATTTCTGGTGGAGAATTTATAGGATTAACTTTAAATATAATAACATCATCATTATTGTCTCTTATAAAATTACTTATATTTGTGATTGGGCGAGGATCTCCTGAAATTATATCTTTGCCTTTTAAATCCATGGTTACATTTGGATTTCTATTTTTATAATTTGGTAAAATTTTATATTCTGGTGGATAAACATTTCCTGGTTTCATTTTGTGTTTTAAAAATGAATATTTTGCTAGTTTATTATTTGTATAATTACTATTAGTAAGATTTGCCTCCGTTCGTCTAGGTGGTTTTACTAATTTTAATTTTGTATTTACTAAACCTATTTTTTTTCTTGTTAATCCATTTGGTCGTGGAATTTGTATTTCTTCTTCTGAATTTTCCGCAGAAGCAGCAGCTGCCGCAGCGGATGGATGTCTAACGGCAGGAGGTGGTGCAGCTACTGCATAAGCAGGAGGTGGCATTGCAAGTGGGGATAAATAATTTTGTCTTTGTAAATAGTATTCTCTAATATCTTCATCATTAATGTCAAACGTTATATTAAACATATTATTTACAATATCTAAATTACCTAATGAATCGCAAACTGTATCTATATATTCATTTAAAAATTTTACAATTTCTTTTCTAGTTAAATAATTTACATGTCTCGTATTATAATCTGGTATATTTCCTAATTCATGATTGGTAATTGCATCAATTATATGTACCGAAGTTGCGTCAAAACAACTTTTAATAACAGGAACCAAATATGTTCGTATTGTTTGTTGAAATGTATCATATGATAATCGTATACCCTTTGTTTCTATATTTCTTAATGTTAAATTACTTAAATTATTATTTTCATAATAATTACAAAGAATTAAAAATGCATTTATCGATTTTCTTGATAAAGATTCAGGTGCTGCCATATTATATTATATAATAATATTTAATTTTAATAATAAATATTTCAAATTAAACAAAATATAGGTAATGTTACTACAAGAAATAAAGATAATAAACTATTGCAATTATCTTATTATACAATTATTTATATGAATTTTGATATATTTATTTTTAATACATTCATGTAATATCTCTTCTGCGCAATTAAATATACATTCATTGTTTTTAAAATACGTTGTATATGGTTTATTCAAATAACTTTCTAATAAATTCCTAGGTATTATAGCCCAGCGGTCTATATGATTACCAGAATCTGTTGTAATATTCTTAGATGAAAAATTTTTATAATTAAATATTTTATCATTAAAAAATAAATCAGGTCTTAAATAAAAAACAATATCATATTTATTTTTCATTTTATTCTCGTGGTTTGTTATAAAATCATATACATTTTTAAAATTTAGATGCATTTGCATAGATCTTGTTAAATGGTAGTATATATGATTTTCTGTTGAATCATTATTTTTATATTCTATGTCTTTCTCTGTTTCTTCATTAAAAAATCCAGTAAAATTATTTCTATTTTTTATTTGTTTGTATAACGTTATATCTGGAACATCTTCTTCTATGATATTATATCCAATATTTGGTTTTGAATTTATCTTATTTATTAACTCATTCTTATCTACATTATTATAACTATAATTCCATCCAATTTGTAATTTTGGTCCTGGGTCAAAATTTTTGATATAATAATATACGTCACATATTTCACAATTTTCAGAGAACGGAACTATTATATTTTCAAATAAATTCTCAAAATTTTGTAAAAATGTTCTAGCTCCTCCTATAAAAACAAATAATATTTTCGTCATATAAATTATCAACATAAAATTATTTGGGATTGGATTTTTTTAAGTATTTTCTTCGGAGGAAAAGGAAAGTTTTTTGGGAAATTTTGAAAAGAAAAAATCGTTTTGGACATGTCCAAAATGAAAAATGGACAACGAAAAACCGAAAAAAATCTTCCTTTTGCTCCAAAATGATGTGAAAAATTTGTTGGATAAAAATTATTTGTTACTGATTTTTTTGGACAACAAGTCTTGGACAATGATAACAAAATGATAACAAAATCAACATTTTGTCGATTCGATATTTTTGTGTTTTTTTATATTACATATATATGTAATGATTTATTAACCATAAATATTGGCATTAGACCATGATAACAAAATGATAACAAAATCGACAAAATGTCGTTTTTGGATTTTATAAATATTTATGACTATTAAAGATTGTAAAATTTATAAATAATGTTTTTGTAAATTATTTTAACTATAATTATCTAACACTAAAAATGGTTTTGTAAATTTACATAATTAATATTATTGTTATTATATTTTTTATAATAATTCTTCGGAGGAAAAGGAAAGTTTTTTGGGAAATTTTGAAAAGAAAAAATCGTTTTGGACATGTCCAAAATGAAAAATGGACAACGAAAAACCGAAAAAAATCTTCCTTTTGCTCCAAAATGCTGTGAAAATTTTGTTGGGCAAAAATTATTTGTTACTGATTTTTTTGGACATGCCGCCTTGGACAAGGATAACAAAATGATAACAAAATCAACATTTTGTCGATTCGATAATTTGTTGTTTTTTTATATTACCATTTATAATATATAAATAGTTAAATAATTTTTGTACATCAGACCATGATAACAAAATGATAACGAAATCGACATTTTGTCGTTTTCATATTTTATATTTTTATCAAACTAAATTAAATATAAAATATTAGGATATAATATAAAATGTTTTCTTGTGAATTATGCAATTATAAATCTAAACATAATTATTTATATGAACGGCATTTAATATCAGGAAAACATTTAATAAATGAAAATAAGGAAATCAAAAAATATAATTGTACAACTTGTAATAAATCTTATTTATATCCAAGTGGATTGTCTAGACATTTAAAAACACATGAAAAAGACAAGACTGATAAAAATGACATTAATGAATTATGTACCGAAGTAAAAAAGGAAAAAGATTCTATTACTATAAATAATAATCAAAACATTCAAACTCAAAATATTAAAAATATTCAAAACAATAAATACATTAATGTTCAGGTATTTTTAAATGAACATTGCAAGAATGCGATTAACATGAGTGATTTCATTAATTCAATTGAAATAAAAGATGAATCTATTGAAAAAGGACAAACCCAAGAATTATCTGCTATCATTAGTTCTACTATTATTAATGCATTGAATCAACTTTCTCTCTATGAACGTCCAATTCATTGTAGCGACAAGAAACGTTCTACTCTATACATCAAAGAGAATGATAAATGGGATAAAGACAAAGAACATAATCGTTTTAAAAATGTAGTGGATGATGTTGCCTATAAACATTTTATTAGATTTCGTAATTGGTTAAAAGAGCATCCTAACTATAATGAAGATGAACAGTTGAGAGAAGAATACATGCAAATGATTTATACTTTTACTACGGATATAAATGAAAAAAATGGAAAACCTTATAAGAAAATATTAAATAATGTTAGTAAAGAAGTGTATTGCGGTAATAATTAAAAATTGAATCTATTTAATTTAATTAACAAATCAATAAATTCTACAATAAAATCTACAATATGTCTACTGTTTGTCAAACACAAGTTGAAGGAAAAAATAATCAAAATAAATTAGAAATTGTACTAGAAGTTCCAACAAACGAATTTAAAAATAATGGTTATGATAATATTAAATATACAGCATATATTGTTGTTCTTATTTATGTATTTGTATTTACAATTCCATTTATTATTTGTGATTTATATTTTGGATTTAGTAAAGAACAATGTTTAGTTGAACATTCAGATAAATTTAGTTTTAAACTAAAATCATATTTACTTGCATCTGGATTTATTGGAATAATTAGTATTATTGTTATTAATGTTTTAATTTATTTATCACTTGAAACAAAAAACACAGAAGAAATAAATGCACTTATCGTTTTTGGAATATCTCTCCAATATTTTGTTGGTACATTTTATATTATTTGGAATATTCTTGGAGCAGCATTGTTTTGGGATTACATTTATCCGAATCATAAATGTAATTCAAATTTATCAACATATTTATTTGTATCACTTATTATTAAATTATTAGCATCTTGTTCTTTCATGAAGAGTTCAAATCGTAGTCAAAATGATTAATTATATATATACATAATACGAGTATAATATGTAGTTATAATTCATTTCTTATTATTAACATTCTGGTTCTCCTTCATAACCATCCAATGATAATCTTATTTTATCTAACAAAACATCAAGTCTAGCACATGTTTGACTACATGTAGAATAGGTTTCCTTTAAATTTGTTATACCAATCATAGATTTTTTTAAATATTCTTTCATGTTATACTTTGTATTATTTTCATCATCCAAATGTTTAATTGCTTGGGTAATGATATTATTTAATTTTTTAATTGTTTCGTTTCTGTTATCTTGACGATTCCAACGACGAATAAATTGTGGAACAAGAGAACTAGGTTCAATGTTTAAATATGCATCTCTTGTAACAAGTTTTTGGTTTTTATCAAGTGTTTCAAGTAATTTTAAATTAATAACAATTTCATCTATATCCATATTGTTGTATGATTTTATTTTATTTTTATGTTATTTTTTTATTTTTTATGTTATATTTATGTTATTTTGATTCTTTTGATTCTTTTGATTATTTTATAAAAATATAATATAATTATTTATTATAATGAGAAAGTATACTAGAAAATCCAGACACCAAAATAGAAAATCTAGAAGCCAGCGTAAAAGTGGTAAACGCCGTGTTCGTAGCAATTCTTATAAACGAATGATTGGTGGTGAGGACCCAAAATTATCTTCGGATATTTACAATTACACTATTTCTGATTTACCTCATCGTGTATCTGCTTAATTTATTGATTTATCAATAATTAAATATATATTTAATATATACTTAATGGCCGAATTTTATAATCAAGGAGAAATGGATATATCAGAATTAGATACATTTGATTTTTTAAGTGGTACTGATGAACACACAAGTGAAGAACATGGTGCTAAACAAACAAGTGAAGAACATGGTGCTGAACACACAAGTGAAGAACATTATCAAAATGCAAATTCAACAGATAATCTATCAATAACTAATGAGGAATTTTTTAATGATTTGTTTTCCTCTTCTCCAATAAATAAAAGTATTGAGGAATATGTAAATAATTTATTTGGACCATTATCAAGTATTGAAGAAACTACCAATCAAATAAATAATGGACAGTATAATCCATTTAATTCACCTGCAAATAGTAAAGCTGAACTCAATGTTTTACACCTTTGCACATTTAAAACGCCGATTTTTTTAAATATGCAAATTATAAATAATTTTTTAATGTTTTTCTTCTGTTAGAAGGTTTCTTACTATATTTCTTTGTTCTATTATAAGTTCCTTTAATTATATTCTCATATTTTTCTTTTGGTATATCTTTAATGACTTTTTCTATGGAAAAAATTAAAGAAACTAATCCAGAAAAATTAAAAGAATGGAGACATCAAGCATACTTAAATCGTAAAGCAAAATTAAACGCAAAAGAAGATAATAAATAAAAAAATTGATTTTAAATTTATTTAAATATAAATTTATTTAAATAGTTTAAATCAATATTATAATGTCAAATAACAAAATGGATAAAATAAAAGAAACTTTTACACATATTAACGATAATTGGAAAGAGGAAAATTATAAAACATGTTATTTTGAATGGTCAGCAATAAAACAATTTATATCAAAAGAAAAAACGCCTTATCAATGTTATAATTGTAATACATATTGGACTAAAATTATATATCTAAATGATCACGATAATATTTGTCCAAAATGTGATACTTATTGTCAGCCATTTCTTAGCAATCCTATCAATTATCCATCTGTATTGAAATATATAAATCCAGTTTGGCACGAATATCTTTTACCTATAGATTTATTATATTGTAAGAGATGTTATAGTACAGAAATATCAAGTGAAAATTATTGTCAATATTGTGATGATGCGATGTGTGATAATTGTTTAGATTCACAATATCAAATAAGTTTTCATAAATGCGATGAATGTAAAAGACAATGGTGTTATTATAATGGATCTGGTGATGATTATAGATGTTCAAAAATAGGTATACATTCCACTCATTGTGAAGAATGTGGTTTATAAAAAAATTGTTTTATTCTATAATCATAACTATTTAATTTATTTTGAAAATTTATTATTTAATATCTTTATAACAGACTTGTAAATATTTTTTCTTGACATAAATTTATAACCTTGTTTTTCAGATAAGGGTTACTTTTTTAGAAAAACAAACTTGTAATGATGAATTTAAAATACTTTCAAGATATTATTTGGTAAATACAGAAGATAAAAAAATAGGTATAGATACTATTACAATGATACTTGGTAGTGATAATAATATAATTAATACTCCACCACAATCAACAAAAATGATGAGTCCTTGGAATTAATAATTAAAAAAATTGATTTAAATTTATTTAAATAATTTAAATCAATATTATAATGTCAATTAACAAAATGGAACAAGTCAATGAAATTGAACGATTTATTATAGATAATTATCTTTGTATTCCAAAAGATGATTATATGAAACTATTTGAAGTTAAAGCATCATATGATTTTCCTACATTAAAAACAGATGATGATGGTATATTTACTGGTGAAACAGATGAATACGATGTATTTGATGAATTTAAATTAAATAATGGTAATTATCAGTATGAGTTAAAAAATCCAGATATTGAAATAGAACGTTTTATTATAGGAAACAAAATAAAACAAATGCGTATTGATTTGAGAAATAATTTAACAGGAAGATTCAGTAATCATAAATCTTATGTATATCCAACAATAATTGCAAGTAATTCAGCAGTTTATGATACATTATATTTAACTGATCATTTATTGAAATATGCTTATCGTATGTTGATGGCAATAATTATTAATGGTGCTGATGAAGAATATATTAAACAAGAAACATATATGATTAGTATGAGAGAAATAGAAGGAACATATAAAGTATTAAATATTGAATTCCATTATGGATTTATGAGATTAATTGATATAATTTCCAACTTTGTCAGAGATAATAATTTGAAAGATAAACAAGAAGAACTTAATACTGAATATATGGAGTTTAAAAAATTAAATAGAACAATGAGTGCATCTATTTCATATGAAGACATTAAATATACATTAGAAGATGATATATTAACATTCAAAAAATTAAAAGAAAAAATAAATATCGTATGTTGGAAAGATGATGAATATTTTGAATTACCATCTTATGCAAAATACTTACAACAATTCTTTCGTGAATATTATGATGATATTAAAAATGTATTTCCTATTTACAATCGTTTAGAGAATATATATCGTTTATGTGCTCTAAATATAGTATTAGATAATTTCACTCCAGAAACAGAAATACATGAAAGTATATATGTGGATACATATCCAAGAAGTATATTATGTTCTGGTGGTATCTTATTAGCACCAACAAATTTTATTAGAACATTACCAAAACCACCTCAACCTATTACAAATAAAGTTGTTGAAATTTGTGGAATTAAAAGAGGATTAGCAGATGCTCCTATTTCAATTGGTTCAATACATCACTCTGGAATTATGATTAAAACATCTACAAATGAATATTATATTGTTGAATATGGACCATCTGGAGGTGTATTAAGAAAAATAAATCCAAATATATCTGGTTCAACAATGAATGAAGAAAGTCATAATTGGACGATTGAAAGTTGTGATAAAATGAGGTCAAATGAATATGATCCAGAAAGAGTAAAAAAATTAATGGATATTATCACATATGGACAAAGTTATGATTTAATTGCTAATAATTGTCAGGATATAAAACGAAAAATATTAGATGCATTAAAATAATAAAATTAATAATATTTTTATAATTTAAAAATAATATTAAATAAATTATATATTTTCAACACAACATTTTATAATTCCTAAAATATTATCCCGACCTTCTTTATTCCAAAATGACAAAACTATGTAAATTACCCGATTCAATTAAAGATATGAATTGTTATTCAAATAATCTAGCAGAAATTCCTAACTTTCCAGCAAATCTAATTTCAATGGATTGTCATAATAATCAAATTAAAAAAATTCCTCCTTTTCCAGAAAATTTAAAATCAATCTATATTAGTGAGAATGAATTAGTTGAATTACCGGAACAATCACACCCATTAAATAAATTAAAAACTTTATATGTTGAAAATAATAAATTAACTAATATCAATTTAAGTTATTATCCAAATTTAATTTCATTTAATTGTGATGATAATCCTTTGGAATACCCCCAAAGCTTTTATTTGAAAAGTAGTCTTGATTCTGACTCTGACTTTGAATAAATGTATGAAACAAAATAATAATTTATTAATAACTTTAATAATATTTTAATTTTTTATGTTATTGATAAATTGATTATATTGTCTTAGATTGATGTAATTAAATTCTACCTTAGATTCCCAAAAAAATTTACAGAAATCATAATGTATATCATAATTCATTTCCATAATATTTGGATATTTATTTGTAATCTTTGTAATCATTTCTTTTGATTCATTTTCTAATAAATCATTTAATTCTACAAACGGTAATACATAGGTTAATTGAGTTAATACATTTGGAAATGTTTCGTTTTTCTTTTCTATCATTTCTACGGTTTCACTATTATTTCTTATATATTCACTTAGAGAACTAAACAATGGTGCAAGATGAAATGGATAAAATATATAATAATCTTTACAAACGCCATTATAATAATTCCATGTCCATTCTAACATTTTTAAATAAATTTCACATATTTTTATCTCTTCTGCTCCTGGAAATAAAAATGTATAATACTCACGAACATTATCTAATAAATAATCTTCACGAATATTTTTTAATGGTAAATAATTTATCTCATCCTCATCATTTTTTGGAACATATTTCATATTCATTTTCCATTTAATATTATTAAAAATAAGTTCTTTCTCTGATAATGCAATTTCATCAAATAATTCACGAACTGTATTCCAGTGTATTTGGGTTCCAGTTACTAAGTCTTTTTCTTTTAATTTATTTTTAAAAAGATTTAGTAAATAATTTATTCCGTGATTGCGAATATTAATAGAAGGAAAATGAGGTAAAAAATCATTTCCACATAAAAAGCAGAGAAAACAATAATTCTCAACCGCCTTTTGTTTAAACGCATGATTTCCGTATAAATAATAACTAATTTGTTTTGCCATTTCATTCATATTAAATAAATAATCCATTTTTTCATCTATCTGACTCAAATAACTAAAATGTTTTGTTTCTCTGTATAAATAAACACGATGTGTTTTAATTTGTAATAGACTCAACATAATTAAATCTGCATCTAGCCCATAAACAATTACATTTTCGTTCATAGGATGAAGACGAAGATAATTGAAAATTTTATGTTCACCTTCACCTGGGTCATTAGGTCCACTATATTCATAACCATTTTGTTTAAATTTTTCTCCTAAATATTTGTCTAGGTCATTCATAAATTTTGTTCCAGGAGTAATTGCATTTGTATTCCATCCATTAGAATTGTTCAATAATTGTTTTGTTAACCATGATTTATATCTTCTCTCTTTTTGCTGATGCATTTTTGCAGAAGGAACTACGCCATCAAATGCAACATATACATTTGATACACCTAATTTTTTAGAAAGATTTATAATTTTATCATATACATTTTGATATACATTAGTTGGTCCAAATTCATTTATAGAATCATAAATAAATGAATTTGCATCAATCATAAGACGATGACATTTAATGTGTTCTAATTTTCTTATAATTTTTGTATGATTTTTTAAAACATAAGCAAAATAACTAGGTATTCCCATTTAATATATAAGTTTAAAATATATATTACAATATTTTTAATATAGTTTTATTTTAAGTATAATGCCAACTTTACCGAATATAAACCCGATGCAAGCAGGACCACCGCTTACTGATAATTATTTAGCCGCTACTAATTTACCGAATTTTATAACATTTTTATCTATGATTTCTCCTTATTTGGTTATATTTTGTATTTTATTTAATTCTATTGTTAATTCCAATTTTATAAAGGGAATTGTTTATTTATCTGGACTAACTATACTGTTTATAATTGTAATATTTTTTCAAAAAATATTGAATGCATCTGGATTGCATACACCAAATCCTCTTTGTAATTTGTTTCATTTAAATAATATTGTACATAGCGTTCCTTCATTTAGTATTGCCTTAATTACTTATACTATGTTTTATATTCTATTACCTATGATATCAAATAATGTAATTAATTATCCATTTATTATTATTTTATTTCTAGTTTTATTTATCAATGGAATCCATCGTGTAAAATATAATTGTACTTCCATGTTAGGTGCAGTCACAGGCGGATTTTTAGGAATTGTTTGGGGAACTTTGTATTATACTATGATTAAAACTAGTTCTCCAAAACTAACTTATTATGACGATTTTCTTTCTAATAAGGTGGCATGTAGTCGTCCTACCGAACAAAAATTTAAATGTTCTGTCTATAAAAATGGAGAACTATTACAAACGATATAATCTTTGATTTTTATAAAAGTATTCATCTAAATCTTGAATTAATCTTCCTCTATAATAACTATATAACATCATGGACACAGATGTATTCATATTTTTATAAATCATCATCATATTTTGAATCACTAATTTAAAATTCATTTTGCTATATACCACTAGATGTTCTTCGTATGACATAAGCGGTTTTTTTAGTCTCTCATTTACTTTGTTATGAAAAGTATGCATAAAAACACGTAGTGTGTAAATATTATTAATTAAACTAAATTTATTGGTATTTAAATAAGATATAGCATGTTGTGTACAATTAGGACAAGGTAAATTTGCAGCAATATTTGTAATTATACCTTTTAAATCATTTAACTGAGATTGATTTATGTCATCATTTATTTTTAAAACCATACAATGTAATAAACTCCATGTAGCTGGACCCCATACAGATTTAGACATAATAATATATAAAGACATAAATAAAAATAGTTATAAATGAATAATTCAGAGAATAATCTAGCAAATGAAATTTGTTTAATTAGTAAAGAAATCATTGAAAATAAAATTACTCTACCATGTTCTCACTCATTTGAATATTATTATTTATATAATGAAATATTACAACAATACAAAAGACACAAGAATTATTTTAAATGTCCTTATTGTAGAGAAAAATACAATAAATCTACTATACCCTATTATGAAATCGACGAAATTGAAAAAATAACAAGTATAAATTATAATGATAATAATCTACTTCCAATTCTAAAATGTTATTGTGGAAAAAATGCACATCATTTTAAAATAGGCGATTATTGCAAAAAACATTATACAATTATGAATAAACCTAAATGTCAACATATTTGTAAAAACAAGAATCAATGTAAATTATATTCATTAGAAGGTTATGAATATTGCAAACGACATAATGAGTTGTATTTACAAAAAAATATTATTATCTAAGATAGTTATATCTAAATTTTATATAAGTGTTTTCTTCTTTAAAATAATATGTATTATTAAACCATAAATACCAAAATGGTCTTATTCCAAATGTATCTTCATAATATAATTTTTGACGTATTTTTGAACTTACAAACATTTTTAATTCAAGTGAAGGATTTTTTGTTAAAACTGAATATTGATAGTTGAACTTATCATATTGACTTAAATAAACATCAACATAAACATAGGAATATTTTGTATAACACATTTATTATAATAAATATAACTTAAAAATTTTAAATTATAATTATTATAATGCAAAACGAAACCGATAAAGCAGTTTTAGTTGAAAAAATAAAGAAATGGTTAGAATGTGATAGTAAAATTAATGAATTTCAAAAACAAATGAAAGAAATTAAAAAACAAAAAAAGGCATTAACAGAATCTCTCACTGAATTGATGAAAGGCAACGATTTAGAAACAATTGATACAAAACATGGGCAAATTCAGTATATTCACAAGGAAGTTAAAAAGGGAGTAAACCAGAAATATCTAAATCAAGTTCTAAATCAATACTACACAAATCCAGTCATGGCCAAGGAAGTTTGCGATTTTATTATGGAAAACAGAGAAATACAAATTAGAGAAAATATTAAATTAAAAAAAGATAAAGTATAATAATAAATGACAGACGAAGAAATTATTCAAGAGAATAATATAGATGAACAGATGGAAGAAGTTAAATATATGTTAGGTAAAAATACTTCAATTGATAAATCTAAACGATGTAATTTAGTGTTATATACCATTGAAAAAATAAATAATACACCATTTTTATATTTTTTAATGGTTAAAAATGTAAATGATTTATTACAATTACCGAATATGGTAAGTTCAAAAATATCTGAGTTTATGGAAGAAAATTTCATTGTATCTAATTACAAAAGTAAGGGATGTACTTTTTATAAAAATGAGAATTATGTTTTTTATGAAATGTCTCTAAATGATGATGAGTTTTATCCAACATTATATCAAGATAATTGGTGGAAAGTAACACCATTTGAAATGATTTATTCCAAAGAAGTTCTTTATTTTCCAATTGATTATAAATATATACAATTTTTTATAGACAATCCGAATTTATTGTTTTTATTGGATTCAGAAAATAATAAATACGAAGTACCGATTGTAGTGTATTTAGGTATTGGTGAAAGCCAGCTAAATGAACAATTATTATTAAATGAATTAAATAATTATAACGGTTCATTTGGTAGAGGTTATTATTTTAAAACATTTGATAAATCTTATGAAGATGCTATATTTGATTATACTTTACCCGATGCACATATTTTAAAATTAATAAACTATGATTACTTGACTGATTATATATATACAACAACCAAAGATACTGACGAAGTAATAATCAAAAATAATAAATTTTATTTTAGAGATATATTTATTGGTCATGTACCAGAAAATTGCAAAGTCGGTAAATATAAATTAAATACCTATGATGATGACTATATATATTTAATTTCAGAAAATGAAAATAAATGTACAAAAACTGTTTATGAAAAAAGAAATGAGGATGGTATAGTATTAAGATATGTATTAATGCAAAACAACAATAATATTGGACCAGATAAACAAAAAGGTTATGATTCTTATTCATTTAATTCTATCTATATGACAAAAAATCAGGACTCATTCAACTGTTTATCCTATCACATTATTGATAAAAAAGATTTTGATATAAATGAAATAAAAATAAAATAATGTTATGTTAAGTATGGGATTATCAAGTCTTGGTGGTATTATGGAAAACAAATTGTTTAAATTATTAATAGCAATTTTATTTTATGTATTTGTATTGAATATCATATACCAATTAGGTATATTTTTAGGTGTTAATAAAAACTTATTGGATATGTATTATCTATGGGTTGCAATATTAGTATTATTAATTACAGTTTTGCCAGTGAAACGTTCAAATTTGTGAGAATTATAATATAAATAAATATTAAATGGAAACAATTACTTTTAATGAAACAGTTTATAGATTACATATTGTGAATAAAAACAATTTTTCATATTATGAAGACATATTAGAAAATGTAAATATATGTGATAGTAAGTTTTTAGAAAAATCATATGAACAACTTGGTTATTTTTCATTAGAGTTAGATAATTATTATGGATTTTTTTAACAGATTTAGATAATCGGGTTATATATTGTTCTTTAATCCTTGATTTAAATAATAATCAAACTGAAAATTATTTTAATAATCGTGATTTAACTAATACAGTTACTATATTATTATTATGTTCGAACAAAAATTATCGTGTCAGTGGTCTTACTCGTTTATTATTAAATTTAGTTATTAATAAATATTTACCATTAATAAAACCAAATGTTAAAAAAATATTATTAAACGTATCTAGAAAGGATGAAAATCCACATGCTGTAAGTTTTTATAGAAAATTTGGTTTTAAAGATTTACATAATCAATTAATGGAATTAACCATACAAAAACAACGTTCTTATTTAAAACCCAAAAAAAAAATGAAATATGATATAAGCAGAAAAAAAAGAGAATTATCAAGTAAAAGTAAAAGTCGCTCTTTAAATAAACCAATAATAACTAATGTTGATTAAGTATATGGTCTTCACAAAATAAATATATATCTGGATTATTTTTATTCATTCTATCAAAATCTGTTGCAAAATTATCAAATAATTTATTTTCAAATACATATTTATATAATTCATTATTACAAAGTTTACATTTATATTTAAAATAACCATTACCCATGTTTATTTTATTTTTTCTCCATTCATTAGATGCTTCTTCAAAATCAATATCCATTTTTATATGTATGAATTTATTTTATTATTTATTTCAATTTTATTACACATATTATGAAAAGATGTAAATAATTAAATAAAAATATTTTTACCAATTCGTGAACTAATATTACGATTAAGTTTATTAAATAATATTGAGTTTTCATTTGATAATGGTTCAGTAGTATTAATGCCAAGTGAAGAGCATGAATTATCAATTAACATAATATTTGTATATCCAATTGATGTTAATAAATCTAAGAGTGATTGAGTTGTAAAAGACATTTGAAAATCTTGTTTAAATATTAATTCTTTATCTAAATCTCTTCGAGAATAACGTTTATTCGTTAATGCATCATAAATTGTACATAATTCTTTTGATAAATCTGATCGATGATTATACATAATATTGTTACCATATAATAATGCATCTGGTATTCTTTCAAAATCTGATAAGAAACCTCCACTGTCAAATAATATATGTACTCCATTTATGTTAGGACATGTTACTAGGTCATAATTTGAATAACTATATTTTTTGTTTAATAAAATATGTTGATTCTCAGTATTGTATGCTGGATTATTAATATTGCCACTTAATACATATTTATGGTGTTTTTTAAAATTACTAAAATTACTAAAAGTATTTATACGAAAATTAGAATAAGTTTTCTTATTCATTTCAGAATTATTCTTTTTAGAATTATTCTTTGAGTCAAAACTTATTAAATTATATATAATATGTTTAATATCTTTATCAGTAATGGATTTAATATTACCAGATTTTGAATCAAATAAATCATGAAATTTAGATATTGTACTTAAAAGTTCTCTTATATTGTGTATGGAACGACATAAAAAATTTTTAAATATTTTTTTTCTTTTATTTTCAGTGTTATTATTATTATTATTTGGTCTATAACTTTTTAGAGAATATGCTGATTTTCCAAATAAAGATATTGTTACTTTTTTCAAATATTCTATGGAATTCGGTATTTCTACTTTTTCAAAATAATTGATTGAATTAGATGTTCTATTTGAAAAATCAGTAATAATTCCACCATGTAATTCTAGAAATAATACAATTGTTTTATTCTCTATCTTAGGATTTTTATAATATTCATTTAATTTAACCCATTTATATAACCCAGTATGTTCGAACACCTGTTTAAAAAGATTTAACATAAATTCAAACTTAAATGGTTCTCTTAAAATACTACCTATTGGTGGCAATGTATCAGTTTCCCATTCATCACCATAATTTATATAAGGTTCATAATCAATTAATATTTCGTTACTAATTGATTTTGGTATTTCATCTTGTGGTGCATTTAATCTTATGTTTGTGTTTCTTATAAAATAATGTTTCGAAGAACGATGTTTTGGGTTCTTTAAATTATTACTAGTTGCAATTACTTCTTCTTCTCCACTACTACTATTATATATAGGTTATGGATTATTTAAATTATTACTAGATGCAATTACTTCTTCTACTCCACTACTACTTTTATTATTATGTTGTGATATCGAATTACTAGATGCAATTACTTCTTCTTTTCTACTACTACTATTATATATAGGTGATGGATTATTTAAATTATTACTAGATGCAATTACTTCTTCTTCACCACTACTACTGTTATTAGAATATAATCTTGTTAGTTTTTGTCTTTTTGCATTACTATTCTTTTTGTTATTATTTATTGTATGTTTTAAATATTGTGACATATATATTTATGATAATATTATAAAAAAATTGAATATAAAATAATAAGACATTTGTATGTATAGATTCGTGAATCATGGAAAAGAACCTAAAACTAAAACTGACTACACATTTCAACAACAATAATTTAATTCTTCGTCAATGGTTCGAAAAAGGTGAATACAAAGTAATCGATGAATTTAACAATGACAAAACGAATGAATTTATTAGTAAACTAAATGAAATTCAACCCTATGAATTAACCAAGGATGATTTTAAACGTCGTACACGACTTCGCACAGTAATTCCTACACATTCACAGTGTCGCGCAGTAAGATTGAATGGCGAACGTTGCACACGAAAGAAGAAAGCAAATTGCGAGTATTGCGGAACACACTTGAAGGGATTACCAAAAGGTGTTGTGGATGAAGATGTTTCAGCATCTGCCGATACACCTCGTACAGAGATTTGGATTGAAGAAATCTGCGGAGTTCATCAATACATTGATATTAATAATAATATTTATTCAACCGAAGATATTATGCAGAACATTAAGAATCCTCGTATTATTGCCAAATGGAAGAAAAATGATAAGGGTGAATATATTGTTTAATAATTTTAGAAATTAATAATCAACATAAAAGATAAAACTAAAAAGTAAAACTATTTAATATTATTTTTAAATTTTATTAAATGACTATATTATTATCTTTAAAAAATGATAACAAAGGTATGTTAAATATACTTGATGAAAATACTATTAGTATTATTAAAAATTTCTTACCAATTACTCCAAATGAAAAATTTGTAAAAATACATGATGAAATGAAATTATATGATTTTAAACCATACAGAAAAACAAAACCAATAATGTATAGAAGAAATACTAATTTTTCAATGGGACTGAATGAAATAGAAAATATGGATGATATGGGACCTGTTGAAATATTTTCTATTTCAAATAATAATAGGAAAACAAATATAATTCAGTCAAACTATGATAATAGAAATTTAAAATATAGTTTTAGTGCATTTATATTTGGAGGTTCTCAGTTAATGTCTATATATAACAGAGATATGTATTATATCAAATATATAAAAAAATAAAATATGATTATAGGTTTCTTTCAAATAAAATCATAAAAATTCTTTTTAATCAATGGGGATTAGATATAGAATATAAAAAAAATAAATATTTAAACAGAAAAGTAAAGGTAATAGATTTTAGAATTTTGGATGATGATATTATTAAAATGATTTGGGAAAAATGGAATTTTGATTTATAATAATTCAATAAAAATTTACTATCAACAATTCATATAGTTGATATAAAATACAATTTTTTTTAGTAACATATATGAGTTCTTTTTTTAAATCTAGTAATTATATATATATGTATGCCAAATATATTGTTTAATATTTAATTAATTTAATATTAAATTTAATAATTAATAATTTTTATTTTGTAAAAAAAATTGAAACATAATTATTAACTATAACTTGTTATAACTTCACCCTAACTCTCCACCCTGTAACATCATATAAATGACTATATTTTCAACCCAAATTTCAACAGGGGAAAAAATTATAAATAGATTCTTAACTTCTTCTTATGTTATTCTCCTTGCACCGATGCAATCGGGTAAGACAGGAACATTTAAGTTTGTTGGTTTTGAAATGTTGCGATTTCTAACTGTTTCTCGTGTAGTTATATTTAGTGGAAATCGTGAAACAGAGCTAAAAACACAGACACTAGATCCAAATGGTAAATTTAAAAAGTCTTATATTGAATATTTGGTTAATCAAGGCATTAAATATGAAGAAGCTGTTGATACTACCAACTTTTTAGAAAAGAAGGTTCATGTATATTGGGGAGGCGACCTTAAAAAGTTTGTTCCAATGAGTAATACACTCTATATTTGGGATGAATCGCATTATGCACAGAACAAAGAAATGCAACCGGACAAATTTCTGAAAAGAATTGGAATTCAACCTACTGGAATAACTTCAAATAATTCTTACATGTTATCTGTAAGCGCAACACCTTTTTCTGAATTGTCTGATAATTATCATTTTGAACAAAAAAAAGAGATTGTTAAATTGATTCCATCAGCTAATTATTTATCTCCTAAACGACTTCTCCAAAATGGTCAAATCAAAATGTGCAATAATACATTGAATGAGTTAAAAAAGATTAATCTTGAAATGTATGGGATTGTTCGTGCCAAGGGTGCAAAACATGACCAGGTTTTATCAATAGCATCCTCACGTGGATGGAATGTTATAAAATATGACCAACATAATAAATTGATTAAAGATGTAAACGAAATTCTATTAAATAAACCAGAAAACCCTACACTAATTTTAATTAAGGATAAACTTCGTATGGGAAAACAATTACAGAAAAAATACGTTAATTTTGTTATGGAAACTACCAAGTCAAGAACAGATGTTCTTTTGCAGAGTTTATTGGGACGTTGTTGTGGATATATTCGCGGAGAAGATTTCGCAAATGAAGACATTATTATTTATCTAGTTAACTCAGACACTAAACATGTTAAATTTGTAGAAGAGATTGAACGTTATTCAAACTTATTTCAGTCTTCCGACGTGTCTGCAACAATCCCATTACGTGGAAATAATATTGTTGTTCCAGAACATCCTAATTATATAACTCCTATTTTGTTTACAATGAATAAAAACTATCCTGACCCTGACCGTGAAGAAATTAGAAACAAAGCATGGGAAGTGATTGATGCTAATTCGGATGCTAACCCTAATAATAAACAATATCTAGAAATTAAAAATAGAAATAATCGTAAAAACTTTAAAATTAGATATGAATTTAATTCAGAGAATGCAATGAATAAGGATGAATTATTTGATTACCTACGGGATATGTATAATAAAGACCGACCTTTCCATCCTGGGTCTTCTTATGGTTGTGACAAAGATCGGCTTGATGTATGGTGTCTTGATAAAGATAAACAAGAATATGCCATAGTTGCATCTACTGAAACGTCACATCATACATGTGTACCTTTGACTACAAAAGATGAAGTGTTCTGTAAAACGAATGAGAATGATGAACCTGGTGATATGTTTGCATTTACATTTCCGATTGAAGCAAGAAACAATGCAATCATTTTGGAAGACTATCTTACAGATATTATTTCACTTTCAAAAAAATATAATTTACAAAAAAATAATATATCCCCAAGAGATTATATAAATGTAACCTTAGAAGTTTACAATGAACTTACAACTACAATCACAAACAACTTTAAGGAAAATAATATTATTCTTAACTATAAAAAGGTAAGAGGACGTAAACCAAATGATTGTCCTTACATAAGACTTAGTGAGATTTCTTGGACATTTGTTAAATAAAATCGTATTGAATAATGTTTATTATATAATATTTTTATTTATTAAATGGATAAAAATTATGTGATAGCAATACCAACTTATAATAGACCAAATGAAGTCATTTATAAAACACTACATACTTTAAAAGAAGGAAATGTAAATTCAAGTCGTATATATTTATTTGTAGCAAACAGAGAACAATTTTCTCTCTATGAATCAACTGTTCCAAAAGAATTATATCATAAAATTATAATTGGTAAAAAGGGAATTGCAAATCAACGAAATATAATTGCAAATTATTTTGAAGAAGGTCGTTATGTAGTTTCGTTGGATGATGATGTAGAAGAATTTCAAATTTTGAAAAATGAAAAGTTAGTAAAATTGAAAAATATAGATTTATTTTTTAGAAAAGCATATGAATTATTAAAAAAGGAAAATCTATTTATATGGGGCATTTATCCTGTAAGAAATGCATTTTTTATGTATGATAATATAACAACAGATTTACGTTTTATTATTGGTGTTTCATTTGGATTTATTACCAGACATGATAAACGTCTTAAACCATCTATTAAATCAGAAACAAAGGAAGATTATGAACAAACAGTGTTATATTATAAAATGGATGGAGGAGTAATGCGATTTAATAATATAACTACTAAAACAAAATTCAATGCACCAGGTGGGTTAGGAACAGAACGATTTGAGAGAAATAAAACTGCCGCAGAATATTTAACAAAAAAATATCCATCTATGATTGTGAGAAATGATAGAAAAGACGGAACACCAGAAGTTAAATTAATAAAATTACCTAGAATTATATAGTTCTGATTTTCTTTAATGTTGTATTATGTCTTTTCATAAATTTTTTTGTTTTTCCTTTCGTTTGTTTCCATATACTTTCTCTCAAATAACAAACAATTGATAATCTTTTTGCATCAGGTGATTCTAGAATAATTGGTAAATTTGCGTGAGGTTGATGCACATTCATATATAACACATCGCCAGTTCTAACATCTACCCCAATGCCATATTGCGGAAAACAAGTTTCTCCTCCTGTAAATTTACCATGTTCTATAACCGATAAATTACCAAACCCTTCTATATCATCACCCTTGTCGGTATGAATATATGTTTGATAATTTACATTTAATGTAACTGTTGTAAATGCCGTATCTGAAATATGGTATGGTGTTTGGTTTGCCTTTCTTTTTTGTTTGGAATATTTATCTGGAATATATTTTTTATAATATTTATCTATTTCTTCAATAAATGGTATTGCCTTTTCAAATTTTTCCGGAAATTCATCTAAAAATCTAGTTTTACGAACAGTACATTTAGGTAAAGGTAACCCCATTTTTTTAAATTTAAATTTTTGTTTAGGTGATAATTTATCAAAATATCCTATAATATTTGTCATAATTTTTGGATTATCATATACACTTTTACGTTTACTTCCAGATGCTGAACCTCGGTTATTTGTTTTACGGGTAGCATATTGAATTACATTATCATAAAACATTTTTATTTTTTCTTTGTTTAATTTATTTTTACGAAATCTCATAAGAAGTTCACCGTTTGATGTATAAATATCTGCATCATGATTAATAATTGTTTTGATATCACTGCGTTTTAATTTTGTATTCATTACATTTTCTAATTTATCATCATTATAATCTTTTTCTACATAATAAATCATTAAACCATCTTTTTTTTCCTTTTTATCAATCATATTTAATATACTCGTTTATTATTTTTATTATATTATCATTTAGAAAAATAATAATGAAAAGTTAAACTAAAAAACACATAATATAATATATGTATGCCAAATATATTAGAAATATAACAGTTAGTAATGCGAAAAAAGGATATAACAAAGTAAATAAAACTAAATGTAATAAAACTAAACCACTGTCTAGAATTGGATTAGATACGTTAGACCATTATTTTTTAAATTTACGTTTAAAAACTAAAACTAGGTTAGGAATATCATTTTATGATGCAATGAAAGATTCTTCAATACGTAAACATTTAACTGAAAAGGTTCAACAAATTTATTCTCATAAAAAAATAGAAACAAGAGAAGATTTAATCAAACACCAATATTATGTTTTTCGATTATATTATGGTACAGTGACTCAGTTTAGACCTGCCCAAGCACTTCGTGTTTATTGTGAATTAAATCCCACTATTGGAATATTAGATTTTAGTTGTGGTTGGGGTGGCCGTTGTTTGGCAGCCATGGCATTAAATATTCCTTATGTTGGAATAGATGCAAATGTTGGTTTAAAAAAAGCATATGATAAAATGATAGAAGATATTGAACCTGATACGAAACCAACTCTTATATTTAAACCATCTGAGACAGTTGATTTTGGTAGATTTGAATATGACTTGGTATTTACAAGCCCGCCTTATTTACTATTAGAGAAGTATGAACATATGCCAAAATACAAATCATCAAATGATTTTAATGATACATTTTTTAAACCGGTTGTTATGAAATCTTGGAAATACTTAAAACCTGGCGGTCACTTAGCATTAAATATGCCAAAAGAGATGTATGAATTTATAAAAGACGAATTACCACCTTTAAAGAAAAAAATGAAAATGCCAATATCTAACCGTCATCCAGATATTAAAAAAGGACTTAGTCAAGTAAAAAGAACAGAGAAGTTTGAATATATTTATATATGGCAAAAATAAAAAATAATAATTTTAAAATAACTGAAATAATTATTAATTCATTTTTATTGTATTAAAGGTTTCTTAATATATTATTTGTAACACATTTAAATATATTATTAATATTATAATTAAAAATGATTACTAATATCTTATCAAAGGGTTTACCAAAATGCACAAATTGTATGTTTTACATCCCATACGGAGTTTCAAAATCATACGATTTAGCAAAATGCAGTAGATTTGTCGATAAGAAAAATCAACCAATTTATGCAGAAATGGCAAGAATGGATGATTTTAAATGCAGTATTTATGGATATCAGCATCATTCTTTAATAACATCACCTCCATCAGAATCAGTATCCCCACAAACAATACATTTTCAAGGTGTATGAAAATAATATAAAAAATTGAATTAATAATAATTATAATAATATCATACAAAGCAATTATGAGTGTCAATCTTTATATTGGTCCTATGTATGCAGGAAAAACGTCTCATTTAATGAATTTATATAGTTATCATGGTGGAGTTATTTTAGACCATACATTAGATGAAACTATTGAAAATAAACAAGGAACATTTAAATCTCATAATAATACCGTTATGAACTGTTACAAAGCAAAATCATTAATGGCATTTATGAGAAAAGTTGGAACAACAGAAAATAGTATATTTATTAATGAAGCACAATTCTTTGATGATTTATATGAATTTGTTTTAACTTATGAGAATGATAAAAATATCTATATCTTTGGATTAGATGGTGATTTTAACAGAAAACCATTTGGACAAATTTTAAATGTAATTCCATTAGCAGATTATGTTGTCAAATTCAATGGCATCTGTAAATTTTGTTCAAAAAATTCACTATTTTCAAAAAGAATTGTACCAAATCAAGAACAATATTTATTGGATGAATCCGCTTATGTTCCAACATGTCGTACTTGTTATAATGGAAACAAAAATTCCCTATGAGTACCCTATGATACCCTAATATTAACGGTATAATATTTTTATTCATTTTAAAAGGTATTTTCTGATTAAAGGAAATGTTCGGAAAAACTTGGTTATCTGGGTTGATTTTTTAAAAAAAATAATAATCATAATAATTATGGAAAATCAATTATGTATTTACCAAGATTGTAATATATATCCTTTATCAAAAGAATATTCTAAATTTTTATTATCTACTAGTTATCTACTTTCAATTACTGTAATTATATCTTATTTAATGGAAGATTGGTATACATTATTTTTTTTATCTATGTTATTATTTACTTCAATTAATTATTGGAGAGATGCTGCATATGGTATTAGGAGATATGTTGACATTACAGTAGTAATGATAACAAGTGTTTATTTTGTAATAGAAAGTATTAAAAGACAACCTGTTACAAATCTAATTATTATTATGTTTTATTTAATCTGTATTATGGTATTTTATTTGTTTGAACAAATATTTTATTATTTTACAAATCCAAAATGGATATTAATGCATATGACAATGCATATATATTTTATAGCAATGGTAATATATTATTATAGTCATATTTATTTAATTAATCATGAAGACAGATATAAATGGTTACATTTTGTAACTTTAATATTTGATTGTTTACCAAATTAATCTAATTCTACAAATTGTCCGTAATCATTCTCATCAATGAGGTCTAGATTCATATCATAACAATATTCCAAAAATAAAACCATCCAATGGTTTAACCAAAACATTCTAATTTTCTAGTAAGTTTTTACAAAAAAGAATATGAATAATATATTATCAATTTTATAGAATTAAATAATTTTTAATTATGATTGATACAAATTCTATCACAACATTTATTATTAAATTGTTTACTTAAACAAGGTAATCCATATAAAGCTTTTCTATGTATACCGATACCTTTTATTTCTCTTAGATAAGAACCAGAAGGGGATGGAATATTATATTTTTTATTTAAAGTATAAATTATACATCTTTCATCTCCTTCATCAAATATGTCTTCATCATTAAGTGTCGGTATTAACAACTTAATCACTTTCTTATCCTTAATATTATCTAATCCAGTTTTTCTTATTAGATATTCTAGGGCATCACTTAGTTCAGCATAAAAACCATTTATACTTAAAAGCTCTAATAGTTTTGGTATAACATAAGTCTTCGCAATTTCTGGTGTTTTTGAAATAACTAATGAAATTTTATTCCCATAATCACTTAACCAATATAAAATAATTCCATTGAGTTCTTGTTTTTTATTCATAAGTAAATAACAAGAACAATTAAGATATTCTTTTAATACATCCCATCCTCCAAAATCAATGATTCCAATATCTTTATAACTATTATAATACATATCAAGAATTTCTTTGTTAAAATTATCTAAGTTTTTTGTATCAGATATTACCCAATCCATATGTTATTTTATATCTATGTATGTTTTTATTATAATTTTAAAATATACATAATTGAAATAACATAATTGAACTATTTTTATTTATAATTAATTATATTACAAAATGACTTGTAAGCATACTACCTTAACTATAATACATAGATATTGTTCTAATTATAAAATACATTATTATAACTATTGTATCGATTGTAATTCAATTGTTTGTTGTCGAAATATTCATATTATAAATAAAAAAAATTGTAGTAATAAGATGAAAACTGAATAAAATAATATTTATTATAAATTATATGGATTTTATAGACCCAAGTTATTTGTTTTCATATTGGTTATTTGGATGGTTTATTATTTATATGATTTCTAAACATATAATTAAATATATTCCATCTTTATCATGGGTACATAGTTATACAAATCCATTATATGGATTCTATATTGGACTATTAGAAAACTTAATACAAATTTATTTAATCTACACATATAATTTTAAATGGAATATATTGGGATTGTTTTTATTGAATTTATTATTAATGAAAGTTTTACCCATTTATTTACTACTTAAAGAACCTATTAATAATTATTGGAATTCGTTATTTATGGTTGGATTATTTATTGTTTATTTATTATATCTAGTTTATTCTGGAACAAATATTTATAATATTTATAAAGAAACGAGTAACAGTATAATTCATGAAGAAAATAAAACACCTTTTATGTACTTTGCAATAAAGATGATATCAGTTTTTAACAAAACAAACCAAAACAAAATAATATAATTATTATATAATGTCATTGTTTAGTAGTTCAAACCGATTAATTGATAAAAAACATATTAATATCATTATTTCAGGACATTCTAGTGAGACAGATGAAACATTTGTTTTACCAAATTTTGTTAAAGTATATTATCTTGCAAACGAAGGTGAAACATGTTTTGTTCCTTATGATGAAAAATCAATTGTGATTGGTTATAAAGAGATTGTAACACAGTATGGTTTAGGTAAAGAACCAGATTATTATGATACAAATAATTACAATATTTTATTTGACGAATCAAAAGATGGTATATTTGAATTAAATGCGAATGATAGATTAGAAAAATTAGAATTGGAAATACCTACAACAAATTATGATACACAATATAGTTGTTATTTATCTGACATAGCTCATGGATTAAAAAATAAATATCCAGATAATAGGATTAATATATATTGCATATTTTGTAGAGGAAGCAAACGGGAAAATTTCGGTAATTTTGCAAAAAATCAACATTTTAATGATTTAAATCCTAATAACTTTAATTTTGATAATTTTTTTAATAATAATTCTAATAAAGAACCATCATCTAAACGAACTAGAACAGCTGGTAAAAGAAATAACACAAAAAATAGAAAAAATAGTAAAAGTAGAAAAACAAATAGTAGAAAAGGTAGAAAAAGTAGAAAATAATATCCAAAATTATTGTAATATGTATTTTAATTTTATAATATATTATGTCTGAAATTGAAACATTAAAAAATGAGTTTTTTAATATTTTAGAATTATTACACAAAGAAATAAATGAAATGAAACAAGAAATTATGTTATTAAAACAAAATGATATCAATGAATACAATAAATTATTATCCAATTATACTCCTTTAAAAGAAAAATCAACTATTCAAAAATTAACAATTCATGGTGTAGAGTATATTATGAATAATAATATTTTATTTGATGAAATGGGAGTAATTGTTGGTAATGTTAATATTTACAATGAAATAAATATGTTAAACAATTCCAGTTAAAAAATTGATTTACAAGTAAATAAAAATTAAAATCATAAACAAAATGGAAATACGGAAATTAGTTCTGTTGAATTCATTATTGATGATTATTTATTACGTTGTAAATTATACTGATTTGGTTGATATTAAACATTTAACTACGCCTATTTCGTTGTGAACTACGGCTTGTTCTTGGTGTTTTACTTTTAAATGAGTTTTCTTTTGAAAAATTTCTTGTTCTTTTTTTACTATTAAATGATGGATGTTTAGAAGAATTAAAAGATTTTACTGAAACTGTATGTAATGAATGTTTACTAATAGAACTTAGATTAGAACCTATCGATAAAGGATGTGATAGACCTGAGTTAATAGTAGAACCTAGTGATGAATGATTTGATACAATAGAACTAAACGTAGAACCTAATGATGAATGATGACTATTATTTTTATGACTACTTTTCAAATCTTTTATTAATATTTTTTTAATTTTATCTGTTGTAAGTTTAAAATCTTGTTGCATATCATTATTTGATGAAGCACGTCCGTAATCTATAAAACTAATAATTGGTTCATCTAATGTTCCTCCTACCATTATGTTTTCATAATGAAGGTCATTGTGATAAAAATTCTTTTGCTCTAAACAATCCATAGAATCATTTATTTTTTTTATTATATTATCAAAAATACCTTTGGTATTTAATTGTTTTTCTGTGTGAATAAATTGTAATAAAAAATCCTTTAAGTTTTTATAAGGAATAAATTCCATTTCTATTACATAAAATATTTTAGGAGTATCACTATCAGTACTTTTCATTTCTATTCTACCATAATTAATAATTTTTGGAACTTTAATATCACTACATATCGAATATGCATATTTTTGCATACATATTTCTCTTAACACATTATATTTACTTATTTCAGTATCTTCACAATGATATATTTTAACTACATTTCCTGTTCCAATTATTTTAGGTAGAAATACATATGTTTGGTATTCATGTTTTTGACCGTTTGGATTAAAATTAAACGCATTTCTGTAACTATTTTTTACTTTAATAAAATCAAATGTGGGGTCCTTGTTTTTTATTTCTTTAATAAAATTATCATATTTTTTGGTCGTTTTCATGTCTCTACTTAATTGAAAAAATAGTTCACGAGTATAATCTTGTGTTTTAAAATCTTGAACATATAATTCTTCTATTGTACTTAGTGATGAATTATTTTTTCTAACTAACTGAATTCCTGTAACTTTACGTGGCATTTATTAATAATCTATATTTTAATTATTAATTAATCCTTGAATTTTCTCTTATTAGACATGCGTGTATTTATCATTGGTGTAATATCCATTTTATCAACTTCGACTTTTACATAATTATCACCCAAATTTTGATGCATAAAAATTAAGTACATATCTTTAATTTTGTAACCATATTTTTGTTCTAATATATAACGATATACATTGAGTTGAAGAGAATAATGCATGTAGTTACAATCATCTAAATGTTCCATAGGAGGTAATGCTTTTTTACCAAAACTGTTTTCATACTGTATTTCTTTTGAAAATTTCCAATCATAGATACTGAGAGAACCGTCTGAATTACGAAATAACATATCTACTGAACCACATACTTTAATGTCTTCGTTATAAATCATCATCTCTGTACGATAGGGTTCCAAATGTTTATGGTCTTCAAAAAAATTAAAAAAATATTGTTTTTCAACACATTCTGATATAGGGTTTAATCCATTATAATAATCTTCAATAAATTTATGCATATTTGTTCCATAGGATGCAGCACTGTTTCCATTTGAATTCCACATAGCCTTTATTTCGTCTTTTGTTTTTCCATAATATTTACTTGTATTCCAATCTGGTTTTGCCATCATTCTGTCAATGATTTTATCTGCATCAAATTTTTCAAAAAAAGATTTGACCCAGGTAGTACATGATTTATAATATTTATCCCCCTTGATTGTATAAATATGACCATTCTCTTGAAAGGTAATATCTTTATCTCTTGGATGTGCGTTTTTATTGGCTAGCATTTCATAATAATAAATAAAAATATTTATATTATATTATTTGTTATTATTTAGTTCAAAATTATTATTTTGTATATTTTAAAACATGCATTCCATTCATAATAGTAGATACTTGATAATGTATTGCTCCAACAAAAATATTTCTAGGTTCATTAATTGTAGTAGTAATATATAAAGTTGCGTTATCAATTCTCGAAAAATTTATGGAACCATTCTCATAATTATTAATTAAATTTTTAGAGTCAAATTTATTATTAAAAATTATAACTAAATCATTAGTTGGAATATTATTTTCTTTTTTTAGTTTCTCTAATTCATCTGATGTGGTATCATAATAATAACCTTGGGATATTTTTTCTTTATCATCTGTTGGATAAAAACCACCATCTATAGATAATTTAACATTTGTAATATTTTTTGGGTCTATTCCTGATAAATAGATAAGACAAACTGGATGATTTAAATTTAATCTTATTTTATTTTCACCAGATACTATTTTTTCCGGTAAAACTTGACTATGATTAGTTATGATTGAATTATATATATTAGATGGAAACATATTTTTTTGGTAATATTTATTTCCAAATATAGTAAACTCAAATTTATTATCTATTTTTTCATTGAAATTCAAAATAATACGTTTAATATGATGTATAGAAACTGTCATTCCAAACATATCTAATTGATTAAATTGAATAGTTTGTGTTTCATCATTAAATAAATTCAATAATTTAATAGTTGTTTCGTTTATATAAATTCTATCATACAATGAACCACCAAACTCTATATCAATACTATATAGTTTTTCTTTAAGGAATTCATAAGTTTCAGTTGATTTAAATTTAATGTTTATATTATTTACAAAATCACACGAATCAAATAAACGAATTGGAATAGCATTTATAAATTGACTAATTTCATTGTATTCCATATTATAATGTTTTGTTTCATCCAATTTATATTCTAATGGAATGTTTTCAAATACATATAGATTACTTTTAATTACTTCTTCGTTTAAAGTAGTAATGTCTTTATTTAATAATTCATTTTGCATATATTCATTTTGTGAACTATTAAATAATTTATTCACAGAATACATTTAATGAGTTATAGTAAAAATATTTATATTATTTTACAAATAATAATCCAGTAAATCCTAACATTGCACGCACACCAGCAATATTATATGGTTGGATAGTAATTTCAGTTCGTTCTTTAACAGTTGTTGTTATTTCAAAATATAATTCATATTGTCTTGAAAAATTAATAGTTTTGTTTCTGAAAATATTATTTAAATTAAAATTTTCAGAGAAAATAACAACTATTGCATCAGTATCAATATTGTTTTTCTTTTTTAAAATTTCTAATTCTTCAATTGAGAAATCAATAGTTTTAAATAATTTAATTGTATTACATTTAATTGTATGAATAATCCTATATGTAATATTTATGAAGATAATTACGATAAAACAAACATAAACAAGTTTCATAATATTAATCAAAAAATACATAGGGTTCGTGAATTGTATTATAGGATAAAATACAAAGCTCAATTTAAAAATTGGTTATGGGATAAAGTAAGACGACCTAAAATCGAAGAAATGTATCATCCAAATAAATTAATGGAATTAATAAATGGAAAAGAGAAATGGGAGGAGATAGTTGAAAATTGGCATTAAGAAACCTACTCAGAAACCTACGGTTTCCGAACCTTCCCTTTATATAATAATAAGTTTTAGATTATGATTTATTAAGTTTTAGATTATGTTTTATGATTATTTTTTTATTATGCTTTCCGATTAAAGATTAGTCAAACATATCATTTTCACGCATTCTTGTAGGATTACAATATGAAAATGCAACAAGTTCATGATATAAAGGATGATTTTTAAATTTATTTGCTCTTTGCATTGCAATTAATGTTTTACGAATCAAAATATTATTATTTGTAAAATCACATTTACAAATAATATTATCTACTATATGCTTTGTTTTATTAACAATTTCTAAAAGTAAATTTAATAAAAGATTATCTTTTTCTGTCAATAACCTATTCTGAGTTTCGTTATATATTTTATGTGAGTTATCATAGAATGCACATAAATATTCTAGTTTGTAATAATTATTCATATTATCTTTAATAAGATTTTCCAAATGAGAATTAATATAATTATAGAAAATACAAATACCCATTAAATGTGTATTATGTAATAATGAAGAAATATTTATTACAAAAGATGTCCAAGAGTAAGCAGAATATTTCTCTGAAATTTTTAAAATTAAATGTTTATATTCTTCAGATGTATTTGGTTCAATTAAACTAATACTATCCTGCTCTTTATTCTTATTCATAATATATTTACGTGTAGATGGGTTTACTCCAATAATAATAATCTCGCATTCAGATTCGTGTAACATTTTTTCTTTTTTCTTTTTTCAAATCCTATTACTTTATGTAATAATACTAGGTTCAATTTTTTATTTTTTTATTTTTATAGTTTAGTTATATAGATTATTTAAAATAAAAAATTTAAATGAAACCAAGCAATAGATATTTAAAATGGAAGAAAACAAACAAGATAATCCAATTTGGGAAGCAACGAGTGATAGTAATGACCCAGATTATAGCGGAAAGATATCGTTTCAAGATTTAAGATTAAAAATTATTCAACAATATGAAGCAGGAACTATACATAAATATTCGTCGGCATTAGATATACTCGCTAGTTTTATTAAAGCACAAGCATTTTTATATAATGAATCAAGTAATCATTGTAAGAGATATTTGAATTATTTAATGTTTCCTTGTATATTTTTATCCACCATGTGTAGTGTTTTATCAACAGTAACAAATACATTACCAGAAGGAACATTGATGTAGTTGTAATAAACTAACATCACTACCAGTTTTAAATAATTTGTTATCTTTATATTGTGAAAGTAATGAATTAATTTCAATGACTCATTTAAATAATGTAACTATTTTATATTGTCGTTATAATCCAATATATGAAATTATAGGAAAAGATATATCAAAACTAAAAATCTTACAAAAATTTATTGAATTATTTTATACTATCAAATGCAGAAACCGTCTAAGAAATTATTTATGGGAAAGAGTAAGACGACCCAAGATAGAAGCTAAGTATAATCCTGAGAATCTTATCAAATTAATAGAAGGAAAAGAACATTATGATGATTTAATAGAAGATTGGTAAAATTGAAATACTTTAATTATTTTAATTTTTCATTAAAACAAATGATTATTCGAAAAATTCCAAAAGATGTTCAGACATATATTGATAGTTTATCAATGTATGAAACAACAATTATTTTAAATGATATAAACGAATTATAATGACTATATAAAAATGCCGTTATATCCGATTAGTTTCTCTATTCATGAATCCAAAATTGTACAATCTATTCCAACAAAAAAACGTTTATTATCTCCATTGATTCCAGGCGATGTTTCAACCTACATTTATACAAATGAAGAAGATTATTATCAAAATTACAGAGAAAGTTGTTTTGCTATTACTCGTATGAAGGCTGGATGGGATTGTATGCGTCATTATGAAATTTTAGCATGTGGCTGTATACCATTGTTTATAGATTTAGATAAATGCCCAACAAATATTATGACCCATTTACCTAAAAACATTATGATAAGCTCTATTCTTTTATATAATGAAATGTTAAAATATAAATCATTTGAAGAAATACCAGATGGACTTAAAACATTATGTAATAGTTATATTAGCTATTATTTAAATTATACAAGAGAAAATTTAACTAATGAAAAAATGGCAATGTATGTATTGAATAAAATCAATCGTCCTGATGTAAAGAGAATTCTATTTTTGTCTGGCCATTTATTCTCTGATTATCTACGTTGTTTGACTCTAACAGGTTTTAAACAAATTCTTGGAGCAGAATGCCATGATTATCCAAAAGTTCCTCATTTATATATAGATTATAATCCGGAAGATGTACCCACAAAATGTTATGGCAAGGGTATGAGTTATGCTCGTATAATGGACCCAAGTTTACATAATGATGAATATGACAAAACATTATTAGATGATATTAAAAATCATCGTTATGACCTTATTGTGTATGGTAGTTATCATCGTGGAATTCCTCTTTGGAACGAAGTAAATGAAATCTATAAAAGTGATGAAATTGTGTTGTTTTGTGGTGAAGATTTACATCAATGTAATTATAATATTTTTATAGAAAGAGGTTATCATTTATTTGTGAGAGAAATTACAGATGATATAACGGTTTAAATTTATAATAAACTTTTACTTTAATCACTATGTATTTAAATAATAAAAATTGAACTTGATATAATAGTATACTTACTACAAGTAAAAAGAAATGTTTAAATTCGAAGTTAGTGAATGCAACGGGTTATTGAATAACCAAATCGGTGAAATTACGTTTAATAATGGAGAAAATTATGTTGTTAAATGGTTCTCTTTTCGTAAAGTAAATAATGTGATAACAATGTCTAATAATAATGAACCATTTAAATTGAAAGTATTTGGTAAATTTATTGAAAGTATTGATAATAATGCAGATGTAGTTTATATTAGGGATAATCAAGTAATCTTTGAATTGAAAGATAATATCTTTAAAGTAAATGCAAATACTTTCTCGACAAGATTTAATTTTGACCCAGTACAAGAGTTTTCTTATGATTTATCAAACGAAACCATTAAAAATGAGTTAACCGATACATTATTGGAAATCTATCGATGGATGTATAGTATCATTTATCCTGAATAAAAATAAATTAAACAAAATAATTTAATAATAAATAAATGTTTTTCAAAAAAGAAATTTCAAAAATGATAAATTTACATCATAATAAAAGAAATATTCAAGAAAAAAACAATTTTTTTATATAAATGAATTACAAATATTAAATAATATCAAACATAAAACAATACATGATTATAGACGAATTCTTGTATTAGAAATGAACATTATGGATTATGAAGTACACGAAACAATTCATGAATATAACAATAAAATATTTTATACTTGTTTTGGGTTTGTATTATCAAAATTACAATATTTTAAATTTATTAAACCTGATATGTTTTATTGCGATAATGTTATTTCAGACGATTCTATAATTGCACATGAATCTATGAAAAAACATTATATTACAAATTCAAATTATCTTTGTTCTAAATGGATAAAGATATTATTTAATAATTATTTTATGGATAACTATGATAGATGTGAAAAAAAATTTGGTATATTATTATCTAAATTTAATCAAAATCTTTATGATAAATTCAAGTTGGACATTATTAAAAATAAAATACTTGAAGAAAGAGTAAAAGATTATGAAAATGGATTATTTATAATAAAAAATAAACGTATTTTAAAAAATGTATCTAATAAAATATTATCTTTTTTCTAAAACAGGTGTTAAATTATTACTTAGGCCTCCGTAAACCACTCTGGCATTTCTCTCTTTTTCCATGTAGCAAAACTGGCCTTTGTTCTATAATAACTACGATAAGATTCAACTGGATCATCTGTTTTATGTTCATCAGGCATCGCAAGTGCAAATGGTGTTAATCCAGATTCTGGGAAATTACTTGGAGGATTTTCTCTCAGTATCTTTGCAAGAGTATATGATTTATGTTCTTTTTCATGGTCGTAACGATATTGCCACTCTTTGTGCATGGCATCTACCATATCAAGAGTCCACATATAATTTTCAAGAGAAGTTCTAATCCAGATTGTAACAGGATGATTTTTATGAGCTAGTTTATATAATCCTGTATGGTCCGCATCTGGTTCTAATACACGTTTCGCTGTACATAACATTTGAACTGCTTCTAAAATCATTTTTGCAATATGTTTATCAATCATAAACATAGCACATTCATTAAAATTAAGTGAGAGAATAAATAGATTCATGATTTTGTTGTAATTATATTATGATTAATAAAGGTTCAATTTTATTAATTTTATAATTTATATTCTATTTTTCATGTAATAAAAATTACAAAAATCCCAAAATAATGAATAAAAATTATTTTTATCTGTATTCGTTAAATTTAATTTACAATTATTTGGAGCGTGATATATTTTTTTAAAAAGGTTATAATATATGAGTGTAATATAGTGCATTGTATTTACATCTAAAATAAAATCAATAAAATTTGATACAAAAACATCATTCATTTTATTTATATGAATAATTACATTACGAAATGTAACATAATTGCATTTTCTATACAAATCTGTCATACATATTTTATTGAAATTACCCCATGATTTTAAACAATTGTAATCTGTATGTTTACATAATTCGTTTAGTTTATCAATAATATAAATCTCTGGTTTTGTAAGAATCATTATATTTTTATTTTTTAAAATGAAATCATAATCATTTGTCATTTTTAATATATTAGTTACTAATTCTAATGGTAAATCCATTATATTAAATAGATCTTTTGACATATTTTATAAATATATAATATATAATGACAAATACACTAGAACAAATTAACCGTGAATTTAATTTGAATGTTGAAATATTGAATAATTATCGTAATAAACAATTACAATCTTTTTCAAAATTAAATACATATACTAAAAATCTTAGAACACAGCAGTTACAAATATATTACAAACAACAATACTCGATTTTAAATCAAAAAAGAAAAGGATTTCTTAAACAAATAAACAAACATATTTCATCTTCATTAATTATTGGTATTAATTATATTGGCACAGAATATGAATTAAATGGTTGTATAAATGATGCAAATAATATGCGGACATTTGCATTAGACCGTGGCTGTGATAATTTAATTATGATGACAGATAATGAAATATTTCGACCAACTAAACAGAATATATTAATATGTTTAACAAATTTAATAAAAAATTCAAAATCAGGAGATGTTATATTCTTCTATTACAGTGGTCATGGAAGTAATATTAAAGACAATAGCGGCGATGAAAAAGATGGATTGGATGAAGTTCTTGTATCAGTTGATTTTGAATCTATAAGTGATGATGAACTAAATAGTTTAATCAAGAGAAATCTTAGAAATGATGTTTCTCTATTTATTATGTGTGATTGTTGCCATAGTGGTACTATGTTTGACTTAAAATATAATTATAATGAAGATTCTACTTTAACAAAAGATATAGATATGTCTGGTAATGTATACTATATTAGTGGATGTCGCGATACACAAACTAGTATGGAAACATTTATAAATAATCAAACACAAGGATTATTGACAAATTGTTTTCTCTCTACCATAAAAGATACTCCAAACATTATTTGGAATGAATTAATGAATTCTATTAGGAATAAACTACGAGAGAAAAATTTTATACAGTTACCTCAACTATCAACAAGTCATGTAGTTGATATAAAAAATACAAAATGTTTTTTTTAATCATATAATATTTGAATAAAAAAATATATTTTGATGATAATTATTGTTATGATATGCATAATAATGATTTTATATTTATCATTTGGGATTATTTTTATAAACATGAAAATGGTATTTTATCATCAGAAAATCTTGAAACATATGATTATATAATTGAACACTTTTGTGATAGAATGATTTCTAATTGTTCTTCTATAAATGGATATAAATTAAAAAAGAAAGTTGTTATTTTCATTGAATAATTATTGATTTTAATTAAACCAATTATTTTTATCGCTTGGTTTATAATTTGGATTAATTAATGTTCTTATTTCATTTATGAATTGATTTATAATATCAGTGAAAGATATAATTAACATAAATATAGATATTAATATAATAATTCTTCTATCTAACTCACTAAATGTATTGTTTTTTTTATAACCAAATTTATACAATAAAAATACCGCAATTATTATTTTTATCAAAAAAGTAAAGGTTAAAAAAACAGCTGGTGGTGATTTTATAAATCCAATGATAAATAAGATAATAAAAAATATAGATGAGTATGTAAATATATCTAATATCTCGTGAAGCATATTAATATAATATTAGATATAAATTGTAATTTATTATCCTTAGATTTCGATTGATTTTTCCTTTACTCTTTCTGCAAAATCAGTAAATGTATTGTTGATTTGTTGAACACCAATCTCTTTCAACCATTGTGGACAGTCATTTGATTCTTGCAAAATATTTATAAAATCTTGTTTTCTAAGTATAAGTGCATTAATGGGTTTGTTCATTTTTGAATAATTATTTTGAATGAGTACTTGATTCTTATTCAGAGTTGCATAAAGAATCGTAAGTTGATAATAGTTAATAAAACCGCTACTAATTTTATTTATAATAGTTTTTACAAACTTGGGAATTGATGTCATTGCTCGAATTGTATCCATTTCATTCATAAATTCTTCTATATTGACTTTCTAGTACTCTAAAATGCACCATGTAATCTGGTATATTTTTTTCCTTTTTCCTTTGCATTAAATATAATGTGTCTTCTAGTTTCTTCATCCATTTGTTTGTCTATTATTGTATTACAAGTTGGGTCATATATTAATATTTTATTATAACCATTTGATAAAAAATGATTTATAATATTACTTAAATAACATATATAACAATTTTTGTCTTCATCAAATGTAAATATATCATTTATAAATTCGAGAGAAGTTAATTTTGTTTTACCATCAAATAATATATCAATTCCATCTGTATCTATTTCATCTGAATATATAATATATAATTTATCTTTGATTATATTACTTGTTGGATACATAAAAGAATGATGTAAGTAGTTTGAATTATATTTCATTGTTTTTAAAGTTTTTAAATATTTTTGAACTTCATTGTTATGAATATTTTTACGAGGTCTATTTTTACGTGTTGATTGTTTACATATTTCTGTAAAATCTATATTTTTATCTTTTTTATTTTTTAATTTATTAAAAATCGTTTCACTTATTTTTCGAATATTTAAAAAATTTATACATCCGTAAGTTCCTAATGAAACTTTTTGAAAAAAAGACATATTAGTGAAATCAGTTAAATCTATATTTTTTGACGGAATAATACCACCATGTGTATTTATAGAAATTACAATTGTATCTTTATCCAATATATTATTTTCTATTATTTCATTTAATTCTATATTTTTTGTATTTATATTTTCCCAACCATTCAAATTATTTGTTTTATTTGATTTTTTTTGTGAAGATTTTTTCATTATTGTATTAAGAACATATTTATTCTATGTAAAAATAGATTTTTAATAATAAAATTATTGCGTATAAATAATAAAATAATATAATATATGAATATTACAAATTTTTTGAATACAAATGATTTTTTATTTATTTTTCTTATGTTAATCATGTTTCTTATGTTATTATATCAAATTATTTATGTAGAATATGAAATTAACGAATATAAATATTACAATATAGATGATTTAGATAACACAATATGTGTACCATATGTATTTATATTAGATAAAAAATTATGATGATGTTATAATACCAATGATTAACCGAAAAGAGAATTAAAATACTTAGGATATATATTGTTGTACCAAATG
>VFQS010000153.1_pt1 | contig 91926 bp, 99 predicted proteins | sample 3512361 | NCBI WGS metagenome assembly VFQS01 (sample SAMN10412375, study PRJNA504923) | tailings metagenome | isolation source: Relicate 1 Philex TSF3 active mining | place: Philippines | reverse complement strand
CCTGTAGAGCCTTTAGGTCCCACGGGCCCTGTAGAGCCTGTAGAGCCTTTAGGTCCAATCATTCCCGAAGGGCAGGAAGGGAAGTACGACGAGCCAGAGATTGAAGCCACGGGCCCTACAGGTCCCAAAGAACAAGAACCAGTGAAACCAAAGCCCAAAATCGGTTCTCTCGCCAATCACTTTCGCACCGTTCCGATTCTTAAACTGCTCGATATCAGTCTATCCCTGTCGAAGGAAGCACAGGGATATGTCCGAGACGGATCAGTAGACGGTTTGGTATTGCTTCTGGAGGGCTTGGTTCAAGCGGTTCAAAAGACCAGTATGGCGAATCATAAGTCTCGTGGTGTATCAACTGTTGATTTTTCGGAAGATTCATGGGAAGTGCTCTCCGATCTGATGGGTCGCGTCAAGACGGAATGGTTGAAAGTGATCGGGACGATGATCGAGCCGCGTGCGAAACATGCCTTAGACAAAGTTGGGATTGCGATCAAGCTCCTCTCGGAACAACAGCTAGGCGTCGGCATGGCAGGCGTTCATCTTCGCAATACGTACCCCCGCTTTGTTCTTCCGTTGCGCATCGAGGTAGCTCAGAAGACGTTTGAGGAAGCACAGAAGGCGCATCAAGTCGCTTCGACGAAAGCAAAGAGTGTCATTCTGTCGGAGGGTCGGCCGAACCTAGGGAAGGAGCACGAACGGTTACAAAAAGAAGAGAAGGAAGCCGAAGAGGTCGCTGCGAAGGCGTTTCAGGTCTTTGATGGACTACGTAGGAAACAGGCGGCGCTGGAGAAGAAAGAGGGTGATCTCGTCGCCGAATACCAGCGCCGTGTCGATGCGTTGACCGCTCCACTCGCGGTAATCGAGAAAGAGACTCCTGCCGCTCCGCCTGCTGTCCCTGCTGTCCCTGCTGTGGTCCAGAAGCCCAATCGTAAGAAAGCCATCGAGGCGATGAAGGCCGCGGTTCGCCGTGAAATATCTGCGGGATCGGTGGAACTGGATCCGGGAGCATGGGAAGAAGAATGGGGTGAAGCATATGATGAACTGGTGGAGCAATTCGAAGGCGAGGCGACCCATGTTCCGCAAGTATTTGGAGAATGGATGGTTATGCGGACGGAGGAGAAACGCGAGCACGTCATTTCCTTGGCCGAACAAGAGTATGCGCAGTTTGAAAAGCAGGCCGATGCGGATGCGCTCAAACCCCTCTACACCGCGTTGGTGAAACTTCGAGAGTGGGGAGGATGGCGATTGGTGGAGCCAGTCGAGGAGGCAGAAGCAGTCGAGGCAGTCGAGGAGGCAGAAGCAGTCGAGGAGGCCGAAGCAGTCGAGACCAAGTACCAAACGGCGGTTCAACAGAAACTCTTTGATCTCTTGCGTGTGACGTGGGAAAAGGCGGAAGAAGTTGTTGAATGGCTAGAAGATCATGCGGCCGTCCTTCAAGGTTCCGACAAGCGTGTAAACGTAGATCACTTGAGCCATGCGATGCTGGAAGTGGCGACGGGTATGTCTTCCTTGGTGGATAAACTTCTTGGGCTGCGACGGGCGAAGACCGTGGGCGAAGAGGAAGAGAAGGCGGTTCAAATGGATGTCGGAATTGTTCTGAAGCTGATTACCCAACTCGAGCAGCAGGGAGTGGAAGACGTAGAAACAAAGGATGAAGAGACCCAACAAGCCCGAAGCGACTGGAGGAGACACCTCGATGTTCTTTCCAAGAATATGGCGAAGATCGGCGGTGCAGTGGATCAGATGTTTATCGTATTTCGACGGGAGTCGCCGAACAACGTGGAACGGAACCAAGGGAAGGTGAATGCGTTTCGAGAGACGAGGAAGGCTCGGAAAGCTCAGAAAGCCACAAAAGCGGCGAAGGCGGCCGAGACCAAGCGTAAGGCGAATGCGAATGCTGCGGAGGCCGCAGAAGCCGCAGAAGCAAAACGTCAAGCCAATGCGAATGCTGCTGATGCCAAGCGTAAGGCGAATGCGAATGCGAATGCTGCGGATGCCAAACGCAAAGCGAACGAAGCCGCAGAGGCCAAACGTAGGGCAAATGCAGCGGATGCCGCAGAGGCCAAACGTAAGGAGAATGAAGGTGCAGCCGTAGCCAACTGGAAGGCGGAGATTTTGCGACTGGGGGGAGAGATTCAGACTGCGCTTAAGAATAAAACAGACGCGGAGGTGGCGATAGAAGGAGCGAAGGAGGAGGAGAAGAGAGCGCAAGAGTACATGGAGCGGATGGAGCGCAAGTACTCTGCCATGACCATTACCATCGCAAAAGCGGAACTCGAGAAAACACTCTCTCCTCTTGAAAAACGCAAGTGGGATTCCTTGAAAGACGAAGCAAAGGACAAGCGTGCCACGAAGTACCTTGATGAAAAGCGATCAGAGATTTCTAAGCTAGGAAAAACAGTCCATGATGCGGAACGTACCTCCGTTACCAAACAAGCCGAACGCAAGGCCGCAGTGGCTGCGATCGAGGCGCTGAAAGGCCCCTTTTTAGCCGCGATCGAGAACCTAAAGGCGCTGAATCCAGCGGCGATGAAGTCGGAGGAGCTAAAGACAGCGCTGGCGTTGGTGGGTGTGGTGGGCGTAAAGGGCATGGTGCGCGCATTGGAACCTGCGACGGCCTCTTCGGCCTCTTCGGCCTCGTCTACCAGAAGGGCTCCCGCGGTCTCTGGCTTATATATGCCCAATCGCAATCGAATACGATCGGCCTCTTCGGCCTCTTCGGCCGCACAGCCTTCTGCCAGTCAACGACAGCTCGGAATTACTCCAAAGCGAAGAGGGGGTAAGCACAGCGGACAGAGCGCAGCGGGTAAGCACCGAAGGAGCGGACAGAGAGGGCAGAAGCGGGTAGCACGCACACGCAAAATCAAGCGACATAGATAGATGGCCTTTACGGAAGAGCAGAAACAACTCTTGTACTGGCTGGGCCTTGATCCCGACAGGGTCGAAGAGCGGGATGCGGTACTCGCCGAGATGGCCGCAGGCCGCTGTATGCTATCCGATGGTAAAGTATCCCTAAAAGGCTGTACACTGGCAAGTGATGCGAGATCATTCGCGATGCGTCTTCTGGAGCGCAAAGGGGTCTCTTCGGATGTTCTACACGCGGTAGAAGCCGATACAGACGCATGGGTGACACTGGAACGCATCACCGCGGAACGATGGCGCTTGACGGTAACGTATCAGCCGACTGTCCTTGCGATCTCGGACTCCAAGGAAGTGACCGAAGTCACGCCCATCGGGGTTGAGTACTTGGATGGCGTCGAGTTTGTCGGTGGTTCCGCTGTGAAAGAGCGGTTAATGGAAACGATGGGGCTATCTGTCGCGGGAATGCGTCAACGGCTCGACGCTGCGCTAGCATCCTTGAAAGCGGAACGTACACCCTGTACATCCGATAAAGAGTCAGAATGGCTCGCCTGTCGCGGAGAATGTAGCGCCGCCGCTCGAGAAGGGATTGAGGCAGAGCGCGGCTCGACGGCGTATATGCTTCGCTGTCTGGCTCGAGGAATGCTCTCTGTGGATGGAAAGACCGCGGTGCTGCGTGTGCGTGTTGAGGGGGGCGAACCGCTGACGGGTCGATGGAGTGACGATGAAGGCCGCTTGTTCTTGGAGGGCGAGGAGGGACCAGGTGGTCGTTTAGTGATGGGCTTCGGCCCCAGTGCGTCCGGTAAAACGTACTTGACCGCCACTGTACTGTCGCTTCTTCGTCAAGCGGATCCAACGCTTCCCTCCGTCTTCTTCTCCATCGACGGCGACGTCTATCGCTCCTCATCCCTCGCATACCAAGAAGTCAAAGAGGCCGCCTATCGAGTCTGCGCACAAGGCTTTGATAATCTGGTTTCGTCGGGTGTATCCGCGATGCTCGGATCCTTGTTCGAAGCCAAAGTCGCCATTCGCGTCATCGTCCCCTTTCTCGCTCGTCAAAAAACCGCCATTCACTTGTACATTCCCGAAACACTGGGCGGATGTCTTGTCGGTTCCTGTGAATCTGTTTACAAAGCCTACAAGGATCTGACAAAGGACCCCAAGTGGATTGGGCTATTGATTTGGCAGCACCGCAAAGGCAAAGAGTGCAACTTCCCCGTCGGATGGCGCTGTCGAGGATGTACTGAGAGTGGTCTCTCTCGGCAGAAGATGGATGGTAAGAAGTATAGTAACACGGCTTGGGAGAATTCCATGACCAATGGACGTGCCGAGTTCGTCAAAGCACCAGGAGGCGCGTACCTGATTCATAACAGTGGCCAGAAGGGCTCGACATCGGTCATTGTGGATTATGGTGAAGCCTCTCAGGCCAAAAAGGGTCTCTTCATGGCACAACAGGAGTCACGGGGCTATACCTATGTCGTTCACGCAGAGGCGGTACAAGAAATCGAGATGCGGTTGCGACGGGCAAGGACGATCAAAGAAGAACAGAAGCAGGCGTCCACCGAGGTTGACATCCAAGCATATGAACAGCTGTTGAAAGAAACACAGGAGCCACTTCACGCGATTTATCGCGCACTCTATCCCAAAGAGATGGAGCCCCTCGATCGAGCAATGACCAAGCTCGCCCAACGTCTCGGTCCCGTTGCACCCTCGGCGGATCGCTTTGATACCTTCACCGTCATGGTATATTACATTCGTCATGGGTATTCATGTGCGAATTATGCTCGTAATGTCGCGACGGGTGTGAAGAAGGCATTACATGCGCATTCGTTCCTACCAGATCCGCCCCTTCATACGCTCGGTATCCAACAAGCGGTGGCACTGGGTAGGGATATCGCCGCATGGCAGGAGGATTCGGGGGCGACGGTAGACGCGCTCGTTACGTCACAACTCTATCGAGCCATTCAAACGGGTCTTCTGCTTCGCTCACAACTCGACTCGGCGCCTGTATTCCAGGTCGTGCCCCATCTCGCAGAAAAGGGGTGGACGACTGATAACAAACCGGACAAGATCCTTCGAATCACGGACGAAGAGATCCAGCGTGAAGAGCTTGATCTGGTCGTGGATCGATCGAGCGATCGAATCTCTGACTTCCAAGCGTTTGAAGATGGTCCGCTCCGTCGTCTGTTCCACGAACTCCATGCGAAGGATCCGAGTCAGAGGACGTTTCGCGTCTTTGTCGTTTCGCATTCGACGCTCTTGAAAGAGGCGATCGGTACAAAACCCGATAACTGTCAACTCTTGCCCGTGACCTACACCATGACGGGAAGCGGAGCGCTCTTGGGTCGTGTACTGCCCCGCAAAGAGGACATGGAGGCGGTTCGTCAGGCGTTTCCGAGCCCGTATCAGACGAGGTCCACGGACAAGGCGCAAGAAGCCAACACAAGTTGTGAAGATGTCAACCCTCTTGAAGGCTTGCGCGTCGAACACTTATTAAAATCGCATGCTCGACCCGCGCTTGACTAAGAGGTCCATTAGGAAAAGAACAAAGATGCCACTGGAGACGAACATCAGCATTTCCGATGTCAGCTGTTCGGGAGTCGACCGATTCATTTCCTCCAGCTTGTTGTACATCTGGTCGAGCTTGCGCATCATCGCGTCGATGTCTTGGGTACGCCCCCGTGCTGATACCGGAGCGGGCGGCAAGTGTTCTACGAAGGAGGTTTGTGCGCCACTGGGTGTGATCGGTTTCCAGTAGGGGTCGAGAACGGGGGGTGCGAGGGTCGAGGAGGCCGAGGAGGCCAGGGAGGGAAGAGATGTCGTAGAGAGGGAGGGACGCTGGAACGCCATCGCAAAGTCGGCGGGCTCGTAATCCGCAAACGGCTCGTCAGTGGGACCCTGGGCGCCAAAAAAGCCCTTCTTCGATATCACCGCAGAGGTATTGTTTACGGGGACAGTCATATAGTGTTGCGAGCATTCGGATTTAGCGTACTCTTCCAGGGGATCGGTGGGGCCTTTGGACGGGGGGGCGTTCTGCGTTGCCTTGTTGTACGGATCAAAGTCCTCAGCGCCCCGCATGGCGGGGATGTCTTCGGGGGGCTGGAGGTGCTGGCGATCGAGATCCTGCGCCGCGTAGGGCAAGGGGGCGGGAGTCTTGCGGCGCTTGCGACGTTCCTCTTTTCGGGCTTGACGAGCGGCGTCGCCGCCTCCACACCCCGGATCCTGGAACGCATCCTCCAATGGACAGTACGCACTCATCTCTATCTCTTGGGGGCCATTCTTTTGCGACCATTGTCCCGCCTTCTAAGTAGATGTTCCTCCCCTCCATCCACCTCCCTGCGCTCCTGGATGCACCCCTTCAAATCGTCTACGGTGTCGTACTTCTTCTCTTAATCGTCTATGGCGGCGAGGTACCTGATGGCGTTCGCCTCTTTGCGGATAGTGTACTAGGTCGCGTGTTGGGTGTGGCATGGCTCTTTGTCACTGTCGAAACCCTTGGATGGTTGTTCGGTCTGTTTGTTGCGCTCGCATGGCTCAGTGTGGTGTACTTGTCTCCCCGTGCGCGTGGCCAAGGTGTGGAGGGCTTTGAAGTCATCGAGAAAGAGCGCCGTGGGCGTCGTTGGTTTGTCGAGCGCGTCCTCGGAGAACACCCCGTCGCCATCTCCACGGAGAAAGTGACCACCCTTCCTGTCCAATCTTAGTAGGATGGAAACCGACGACGTCTTTCGAGTGATTGCGGTCTTTCTCGCCGTCTTTGTCATCGTGTACTACAGCACCTTGATGGAGCGTCCCTATCATCAGCGTCTGGCGTTGCTCTATACATATCCCTGGTGGCGCTTGCTTGTGGTCCTACTAGTGCTCGCCGCTGCCGCATGGTGTCCCCGTGTCGGTGTGTTGGTGGCCTTCATCGTCTTCTTGTATCTTCACGACATGAATCGCCTCGTGATGCCACTGCCTGAATTGTCGTAACAAGGTAGATGAGTCTTCCGGCGATGAGTATGGGCTCGACCGCCGTGGGTATGGCGGTGTCGCCCCTTGATGCGCTCCTCCAGGTCTTCAATCAGAATCCGTACTTTATCGGACTGATGATGCTGATTCTGAATTTGGGTGGCCGGTTCATTTCCTTGGAGGTCACCAAACAACAAGAGCAGTTCCTTCAACTCCCGTGGGTGAGGCGTCTCTTGATCTTCACGGTGCTGTTCGTCGCAACGCGCAACTTGTGGGTGGCGTTCTGGATGACGCTGATGGTCGTACTCTGTCTCGGTTATCTCTTCAACGAGAACTCGGCGCTGTGTCTCTTCGGGCCTGGAGGGGCAGCGGGGGCGACATGTGACGAGAAGAAGGGGGAGATGACGCCGGAAGAGCGCGAAATCCTTCAACGTCTCAGCTCCAAAGCCGCACGGTATCAGTCCGCACCCGTGGAGGAGAACAAAGACGATGTGGGCGTCGAGGATGTCTATCGAGCCAATCTCAAGCTGATGGGTGCGACGATGTCTGTGTAATCTTCAGGATGGGGAATCGATCTCTTTTTAGAACCTTGGAGGCGCTGGAAAGAAGTCGACAGACGGTGACAGAAGGCGATGTGACGCCGATTACAGGTTCAAGGTCATCGTATTGGCTGCGGGGGGCATGGGCTTGCGACGACGACGAGGGGCCTCCGAGTTCATCGAGGTCGCCGACGCGGACGACATGGGGGTCGAATGAATGCTCGAGATCTCTTGAACTGCCTGTACGGCGGGTTGTGTCGGTGGGGCGTTCGGGATGAGCACGGGCTGGACCTCCATCTCCGCCGCCCGCACCTCTTGGAATGTCTTTAAAATGTCATCCACTCCCGTGGGGCCTTTCATCTCGCGTCGGGGTCCCTGGGGCGGCGGAGACATCATGGACGGTGGGGCTTGTGGTGGCGGGGGGTGCATACCATTCGACGCCTGATAGAATTGTCCTGGGCCCTGGAAGAGAGGCGGTTGCGACTGTTGCGACTGTTGCGACTGTCCTTGTTGCGCCGACGGCATGCCCATCGCTGCTCCCATAAAGTTTCCAAAGCCTGGACCGGCTTGTTGGGCCGCCGCGGCGGCGAACTGCTTCGCGAGCTGTGGATTATTGCGAAAGATGTCATCGGGAGTGAACTGGGACGCCTTCGAGCGGAAAAAGGAATTGCTCATGTGGAACATGAAGCCCGAGCCCACCAGGGACATCAGGAGCTTCGCCTCTGGCGGCATGTTACCGCGACCCTTATACTTGTCATAGAGTTCCTCGAAGACCTCGTCAAAGTCCTCGATGTTCTCATGAACGGATTCGGACCAGCCATCGAGTTCCCAGTCGAAGGGATTAAACTTCGAGTTCATGAACTCCACACCGGTGACGACACCCATCAGACACTGGCGTTGGAAGCGGAGCGATGCCTCCAAGTTCTTGGCGTCCACCAGACGGTCATGCTCTTGTTGGATCTCCTCCAGGGAATTGTCCATCGTAAAACGCTTCGTCAACGGATAGCCCTTCGCCTCCAGGCGATTCAGGCGGTTTAACAGCTCCGTCTTTCGTTTGCGCTCCTCCTCGGGACTCAGACGTTGGTAGGGGGCGGAAGCCAAGGAGATGGACGGTCCCGTCGCCGACTGGGGATTTGAAAAGAGATCGGGCTCCTTCGAAATCGAGATCTCGGGAAACATGGCGCCCTTCGGAGAGTACGACTTTGGACCCGAGGACAGATCGAGAGAAATGGGCTCCAACGGATCGAGACTATCGCTCTGGATACCAATGTCCGAAATGGGGTCGAGTGTTTGGACCTCTTGGCGGGCGGAGGAGGATGCGGATGCAGACGCAGAAGAAACACGGTGATGGCTCAAAAGACCCGCACCCAGATCGTCGCCGAGATCTTCCGCGCCGAGCTCAATGACATTTCCAATCTCGGAAGATGGCTCGGACATACCGGATACAAATTGGTGCATGTCAGACAACGTCACGGTGCTCATGACTACTCTCCCCACCCATGGGGTTTTTTAAGTACGGGAAAGGACGCGGTCGACCAGGACAGCCATCACCGTGCCGAGACCCGCACCGGACACGATTTGACCGAGGGTATGACAGTGCTTCGCCCAACGCGATGCCATGACGGCGAGCGCGTAGACGACGAGTGCGACGCGTTGGATCGGTGACCACCAGGGATCCCGTAGGGCAAACGCCGCAAAGAACGCCACCTGTGCCGAATGTCCCGATGGAGCACCTGGTCGACCCCCCTGTGGCCCATCATTGACCCATAAGTTACAATCACGAGCTTGCGGGGGTCGCGGAGAGGATTCTCCAATGATGAGATGCTTCAGGGATTCATTGACGAGGACAGTGACCATCATGCCGAAGAAGGGTGCGAGGTCGGAGATGTTCCACGACTGGGCGTAGCGCCACCACGGATGAAGATAGAGACCGATGACGGAGGCGGAGACGAGATCGGACCATGTTGCGCGCATTGTGGAGTATTACTGTAGTACATAGGGATTCTCTTCGTGCTCGAGGGCGTCCTCGAGAGGGTCACGAGGTCGGTGGATACATAGGCTACAGACCGACCATGTGATGACGGCGGTCGCCAGAAGAACGACGAACATCCTAGGCACTCTCAAGAAAGTCCACCGACATACAGAGCGCGTCAGCCATATCCGACTTTTTCTTGGCGGCTTTCCATGTGGTGTAGATGGCGTCGTTGGTGACCTGGTGCGACTCAAAGAGCTCACGGGTTCGCGCTTCCGACTTTTGTTTACGCTCTGCATAGCCCGCATCGCCCTTCTCGGCTGCTACCTTCTTCTTGGCGTGAACGAGACGGAACTCAGGGATGTTTTGTAGGGCGTCTTGGGTATGATCATAAAACCAGTCCCTCAGAGTCGCATACAACAGGACTTGAACCGTCTTCATATGCGGATTCTTGAACACGGGCTGATTCTCCAGAAGCACATGGGTCACACCTTGCCAGTGGTCTTGGCGCTCTCGGACAAACGCACGGAGGGCGTCATGAATCTGATCCATCGAGAGTTTGGCGACGGAGGGCTGTTTGGGGGGCTCGAAGGGGAGCGCCACACGCGCATGGACGAGTGCCCAAAGGGCGGCCGCTGTGGCTCGCGCATCGAAAGGGACGGCCTGCTCGCGCAACCAGACCTTTAGGTCCTTTACGGTGGGTCGAGCGAGAAGGGGCGCGGGGGCGGGTGGGTGCGTTTTCGGAAGATGGCGCTTACAAAAGAGCGCGTCGGGGGTGCGCCAGGAGGCCGCATGGGGACAGTCGGGGGTCGAACAACGGGGAGCGATCACGGGATCAAGAAGATTGACATTCTCGAGCGCGTGAACCTGATGGTCGTCGGTGACCACCGCGTAGGCGAGGTTCTTTACACCAATATCAAAGGCGAGGATGCGCATGCTTGCTCTCCGGCTGCTTCATTTCTTTAAGTGGGCAGCGGCATCAAGGAGATCTCGAAAGAGTGGGTGGGGCTGGAAGGGACGAGAAGCGAACTCGGGATGATACTGGACGCCAATGTACCAGGGATGTCCGATGTGTTCCACGGCTTCGGGCAAACCATCCGGGCTCTGGCCTGTGATACACATCCCACGGGCTTCCAGTGCATCTCGATAGCGCGTATTAACTTCGTAGCGATGACGGTGACGCTCCTGGATCTCGGTGGCTTGATAGATCCGATGGAGCTGTGAATGGGGCTGGAGGTGACAGGGTTGCGCTCCGAGGCGCATGGAACCACCGAGGGCTTTGTCTTGACAACGCTCCAAGAGATCGATGACGGGCTCGGGAGTCGGACCGAACTCGGTTGTCGACGCATCTTCCAGGCCAAGGAGCTGACGCGCTGCTTCAATAACCATCAACTGCATCCCGAAACAAATGCCGAGCGTCGGGATGCCATGCGTTCGGGTATACGTCAGGGCGCGAATCATGCCCGCTGTGCCCCGTTCACCGAAACCGCCGGGTATGATCACCCCATTTGCGCTCTGGAGGCGCTCTAGAAGGTTGGGGTCTTCCGAGTCTAGAAGGGCGATGTCCACTGGATGACAGAGCGCGGAGGAGGCATGCTCGATGGCTTGAAGAAGCGAAAGATAGGCGTCGGGGAGGGCGACATACTTGCCGATGACGGCGATGCGGGTGGGAGCTTGAAGGGTTGTATCGGGCGCCACGTGCCGAATACAGCCCCTACTCCACCAAGCATCTTCGCGAACCGGATGCGCCGCCAGATCAACACCAAAATGCTGACAAACGCGCACATCGAGACCTTCTAGGTGATACTGGTGCGGAACGTCATAAATGGAAGCCGCATCCATCGCGGCGAGAACGTCTTCGGTGGCGACATTCGTAAAGAGCGCGATCTTTTGCTTCAGCGCGGCGGGGAGGGGACGCTCGCAACGGCAAAGAAGGAGATCAGGCTGGATACCCGCATGGAGGAGCGTCTTTACCGAATGCTGGGTTGGTTTCGTCTTTAGCTCCTTCGCAGCGCTAACATACGGAACCAGTGTGACATGAATCGAAAGACAGTCCGAAGGACGCTGACGCCGAAAGGTGCGAATGGCCTCCAAGTATGGCGCGCACTCGAGATCTCCCACGGTCCCCCCAATCTCATAAATCACAACATCCTGTTCAGCGGTGTCTCTTTGGATAAACGCATGGATGGCCTCGGTGATGTGGGGGATGATCTGGACGGTGGCGCCGAGATAGGCTCCTTGACGCTCCTTGGCGAGAACGGATGAATAGAGTTGGCCAGTTGTCGTATAATCCGCTGCCGTACAAGCGACACCCGTAAAACGCTCATAGTGCCCGAGATCGAGATCCGTCTCCGCTCCATCCTCGGTCACAAAGACTTCGCCATGTTGGTACGGGGATAAGGTGCCTGGATCCACATTCAAGTAGGGGTCCAGCTTGCGAAGACGAACACGAAAACCACGCGCTTGGAGGAGTGCGCCGAGGGAGGCGGCGGCGATACCCTTTCCCAGCGACGAAGTCACTCCGCCCGTGATGAAGACAAAGCGCGGCATGTTGGTGGGGGGAGCGGAGAAGGGCTCTAGGCTCTGTTCCTGGGAGGTTACAGAGTGTAGGGCTGGGTGCGTAGGGTGCGGATTAGGCGTGGCCCCTGCGGGGATTAGGCATAGCCTCTACGAGAGTTGCGTCCACCTTCCTGGAACACAGTCAACTGCGTTTCTTTTCGGTTGGCACGTAATTCGGCCATGGTGGGTTCGTACGTAAACGTACCGAAGAGAGGTGGTGCGGTGGCATAGGCACGCTCGACACCGATACCATCACGGAGATACGTCGGACGCAGATCGGATTGGAAGGGGGTGCTATAGACGATGCCAGAGGGAGGGGGGACGGTGTTGGCCATCGGGAGACTCGCACCCGTCCACTCCACATGACGCTGTCGCGCCTCTTCCATCAACTCGGAGGCATGTTGAATCATCCAGTGCTTGGTGTGGAACTGCTTGCCCGCGGGGATGTTCTTCGTACATTGGGGGCGGTAATCGGTCACCAGACGACCGTCCGACAAGGTCGCGGCGTAAGCCGGATATCGGACATCTCGGGCAGGTGTTGCCTCTTTAGGTCCTTCAGCCACGCCCCGATAGATTGCGCCCACGCTTGGACGGTGATAGAAATCAGGAGCAGTAGATCGACTAAAAGGGTTTGACATACCTCTATCGTGTGGCGGAGATTTTCAGGGATATCAAGCATCGAGAATCTCTAGGGAAAGCGAAGAGGGAAGAGGGGACGGTTTGATCCCGCTGTCGGCTTGCTTCAGCAGTTCGATCAACTGGGGCTTTTTGGCACCCTTCTCCAGAGAGAGACCTCGGGCTCGGGCGAGGGATTGGAGTTCCTTGGCGGACATCGCTTCGTAATCCTGCTGCTCTGGCTGTTGTCCTTGCTGTTGTCCTTGCTGTTGTGACTCTTGCGACTCCTGCGACTCAAGTGACTCCAGTGGGGCATGTGGCTCTTGTTCTTGCTGTCCCTGCTGTCCTTGTTCTTCTTCGGGCTCAAACGGCTTGTATTCGGCGTCCTCGATGGGGCGCGGAGAAGCGGGTGCGGCGGGTGCGGCGGGTGCGGCGGGTAGAGAGGGCGCAGAGGGCGCAGGAGGCTCGTGAAACATCGGTATCTCGTTGGTCAGCTTCAAATCCAGAACAATGGACTCGAGCAACGATACTTTTTGATCCGTCTGCTGAACACGAGTGTACAAATAGAGCGCGATCGAGCCAAAGACGAGGACGAGAACCACACCCACCGCCGTAAGCGTATCACTCAGGGAAGCCATGTCTGACGATGTCGAGAGAATTAAAGTGCTTGATGCGCCGCACGGGGCCAGTCTTTAGCAGCCTGTGGCTCGTGACTACAAACCATTCTCTCGAAGGATGCTCGCTACACTACTCACTGTACACACGCCCTCCGTCAACCGATACGAGAACTCGACGCCCTCCGCGGTCTCCTTCGCCGGACAACACAGGCGCTGAATGGCGGCAGGCGCTTCGCGTACCCAGTCAAAGAGATGCGTGCTGATGACACTGACCGCCGTAGGAAGAGCCCATAACTGTTTGGTGTAATGAACCGAGGAGGCAAGGGCGTCGGGAGGATTCGTGGAATGAAAGAGCTCGTCGAGGAAGACGAGGACGGGCCCCTTATGGCGCAGGGTCGACGCTGTGAATTCGATTTCGCGTTCAAAGCGGGATTTGGATCCGGGGAGATCATCGGGCTGGAGACAGACACGAAGCGCCTCGAAGGGTGTCGCGGTCAGGTGACCGATGGTACAACCGAAGGTATGTGCGAGGAGCGCGGACAAGGAGAGCGCGCGCAACACGGTCGACTTTCCGCCTTTGTTTGGACCCGTCAGGAGTGCATGACGTTTTTCGCCTCCCAGGCAGAGGGAGAGAGGGACGCGATGTTCAGGAGCGAGATGGAGATCGTACGCATCTCGAAGATCAAAGACAGGCTCGACGGTGTGGGTCACCCACTGGACGGGATGGACATCGGGGAGATGATAGAGCTGGAGATGGACTTCGAGCTGTCCGAGATACGTCAGGGCCAGTTGACCATAGGCGGGATGGAGGAGAGCGTCGGCGGCAGCGTGGGCGGGGGAAAGATAGTCGGGAAGAGGACAACGATGGTATTCATATCCATGTTCTTTCAAGCGCTCGTACAGGATCTCGTACCGCGTCTTCAACTCGATCCACTGGCGTCCATAGGCTTCGGTGGTTTGGTGGATCGCGTGGAGATGTTGATACGACCAGTAGGGTTGTACGATGCCTTGTAGGAGTGTCATGGTGATGACGGCGAGCTGTTTGAGGAGGGAATGGGGTGCTGCGGTTACTGTGACTGCTGCTGTCGTGCTTTGGAGGGGGTCACATGCGAGTTGTCCGGATATCATCGAGTGAAGGATTTCGACATAGTTGCGCAAGGTGATGGGTACGCAGAGGACGTAGGTCAGGATGAAGTAGGGGGCGAGAAGGGCCAAAAGGGGGAGGAGGAAGGAGAGACCGGGAAGAAGGTAGATGCGGAGAAGGGACCAGAGAGGGAGGAGGAAGGGGACCGCGTTGAGAGGCTGAAGAAGGGGACGGAGGAAGAGGAGCTCGCCATACGATTCGCGTTCGAGCGCGGTGGGGGTCGCGGACAAGGTCGGTTCCAGGGCGGCGATGGCGGTAAAGTGGGAGCGGATCTCTTGATAGACGGGCTGCTGTACAATGCGTTGGAGGGCGGAGGCGGTTTGGCTTTTGGCCTGAAGGGTCGCGGGATCTGAACACCATTGAGAGAGACGATGCGCGAGCGCCGTTCGGGCGGCAGCCGTTTGAAGACCGAGCGCAGAGGCGAGACGATCGGTTTCAATCACAGACATCCTGATGACCGCAAGAAAGTTGCGAGGGCGTCTGGGACTCGACAGGAGTTCTAAAAATCGACGGCCTGCTCGAGACCACTTAAGGGATGTAAAAGACTTGTACGCACGTAATGGCGACAGAAACCATTCAAACCATTCGCTCTCTTCGTTCGGGCACCGCGACCCGATTGCCTGCGGCGGTGTCCAAATCCGTGGAGGCTGTGAAGCGCATGATTGCGGGGTTGTCGGGGGAGAAAAAGGTCGATTGGCGATCTGGAAAGAGTTCATCGGGATATAGTCAGGGTCAGAGCCATGGCAGATATGGTCATAGTGGTCACAGTAGTCACAGTCGCGGGGGCAATGACAGACAAGACAGACAAGACCGTCAAGAGTCCGTATATCGTCCAAAGACGGCTGCGACGGCTGCGACGGCTGCGACGGCTGCCCCTATTCCATTGACCTACGCGACAGCGACCATGAAGCCTGTGACCGATGTGACTACTGTGACTCCTGCGGCTTCCGCGACAAAGGCGCCCGTGCTTGACGAACAGGGATTTGAAGTGGTGCGTTCACGTCAGACGCGCGTTCGTGCGCCTCCCGCCAAGTACGTGAGCAAGTTCAAGCGTACGTCGGAGAAAGTGGAGGATACGATTCTGAACACCATCCTGCTCGGTAAGCTGAACAAGTTCAGTGCGGCGAACTACGACGACATCAAGGAGTTCATTACGCAGATCATCGCAAGTGGTCAATCGGACATGATGACGTGCTTTATGAAGCTGGTGTTTGAGAAGGCGGCGGCGGAAGAGATCTTCTGTCCGTTGTACGCCAAGCTGTTGAGCGAGCTGAGTGCGCAGTATCCGGTGATCTTGCCCGAGATGGCGAAGCTGTATGAGGCGTATATGAGCATCTTTGTCGATGTGGGACCTGCGGAGTCGGAGACGCATCAGGAGTTCTGTCAGCGCAATGTGGAGAAGAAGTACCGTCGAGGGTACTCCCAGTTCTTGGCGGAGCTGACGAAGCACAATGTGATCGAGACGGCGGTCTTTGTGGATACCGTACGGAAGATTGTGGAGCAGATCGAGCTATCGCAGGCCGATGCGGAGGCGGTGAAGCGTGTGGAGGAGTTGGCGGATTGCTTGGTGCGCATGATGAAGGCGCTGGGTGCCAATGAAGACAAGCCGACGGCGGTGACGGACATGGCGCTTATCCGCTCGATGCTTCGTGAAGAGGTGGCGGGTCGCGTTCAGCCCTTTACGGTGCGTCGGGCGGATGCGCCGGGTGTGAGCAATAAAGCCCGCTTCACCTTCATGGACATCTATGAAGGAATTCTAGCCCTCCATTAGAAACCCCATGCGTCGTACTCGTCGTTCTCGTTCTCGTTCCATGCTCCCTCGCCAAGCGCGTAGCACCGTCAAAGCCGTGCGTGCTTTTTTACAGAAGGCTTTGCGCAGCGGTAAGAAGCTGGTGCGTAAGATCTCTTGTCGTCGCTAAGTGCGTCTAGCACCCGACTTGTGATATAAAGATATCGGACTATCTTCCTATCACCAGTGGAACAAATGACGAAATTCCAGCCTCCCAATAGAATGGACCGCCGAGGCCACAGTAAAAAGAGGGGTAGTGTCCCTCCTCCATCGGATGCGGATGCTGATGCGGATGCCGATGAATATGGTAACCTGCGTGGGTTTATTGAGTACGGACCGGGCGATGAAGTGTACCAGATGGTGCCCGTCAGGGCCAGTCGACGCGCGGCGGTGGTCGCACGCCAACGTATTCAAAAGCTGTCCCGCTCTCGCAGAGGCTACTTCCGTATCCCCATGGTGTATGTTCCTGTGGAGCCGGTAGAGTCGGAGACATCAGAGGAGGATGATATGTCGGAAGAGGAAGAGGCCGAGATGTCTGATGATGAAGAGGAAGACGAAGAAGACGAGGAAGACGAAGAAGACGAAGAAGACGATGAAGAGGAAGAAGACGATGAGCCAGAAGAGGACGAAGAAGAGGAAGACGATGAAGAGGAAGAAGAGGACGAAGAAGAGGAAGAGGAAGAAGAAGACGATGAGCCCGAAGAAGAGGAAGAGGAAGACGAAGAGGAGGAAGACGATGAGCCCGAAGAAGAGGAAGAGGAAGAGGAAGAGGAGGAAGAGGAAGAGGAGGAAGACGAATCGGGACCACCTGTGCTACGCATCGGGATGGGGAAGCTGTTGATGAGCCTGATGGGGAAGAAGCGCTCGTTGAAGAAGGAGCCCGAGATCGTTCAGAAGTTTGCGCAACTCTTGGAGTCACCCACAGAGGAGAATCCGATCGATGCACAGATTCAGCAATTCAAAGGAATGTCCGAAGAGAAACAGCGCGAGGTGATCCAGGCACTGGAGAACCGTCCAACGGTGGCGAATACCGGTCTTCAGCTGATGCTCCAGATCCTGACACTTAAGGTGGCGCCCGAGGTGCGCGCGATGATCTTTACACGGTATCACAGTCTTCAGGGCATGGATCCGAGTACGAGCGAGTACTACAAGCTTCGTTCGTGGCTCGAAAAAGTCGTCGCGGTCCCTTTCGGCATCTACCACGATCTACCGGTACGTCTCGAAGATGGCCCGGAACGTTGTGGGGAATTCATGCGCGCGGCTCGGGCGTGCTTGGACCGTGCGACCTATGGCCAGGACGAGCCCAAGCTCCAAATCATGCAGTTCATGAGCACGAAGATGGCAAATCCTGCCGGTCGTGGTCTGTCGCTGTTGTTGGTGGGCCCTCCAGGTATTGGAAAGACAACGATCATTAAGAACGGCATTGCGAAGGCGCTGGGATGGCCCTTCCAGTTCATCTCGCTCGGTGGTGACTCGGATGCGAGTACGTATACGGGCCATCAACTGGTGTATGAATCATCGCACTGTGGAAAGATTGTGAACTCGCTAGTGGCGTCCAAGTCTCTGAGCACCGTCATGATGTTCGATGAGGTCGACAAGATTTCGCAGACGGCGAAGGGCGAAGAGATCATGAACCTGTTGATTCATCTGACCGACCCTGTCCAGAACTCGGAGTTCGAAGACAAGTACCTTGCCGGTGTCCCCATTGATCTTAGCAAGGTCATGTTCGTCTTCAGTGCCAATGACATCACTCGCATTGATCGTGTGCTACTGGATCGCATGATCGTGATCGAACTGAAGGGGTATGAAGTGGCGGAGAAGACCGCAATCGCGGAACAGTATTTAGTGCCCGATGCGCTCCGTGAAGTCAATCTGACCGAAAAGGTGTCGATCCCGCGGGACGTCTTGACGGCGATCCTTCACGAATATGCGAATGAAGAGAAGGGCGTTCGAGAGCTCAAGCGGTGTATCGATCAGATTGCGCAGAAGATCAATATGCTTCGCATGTTCAACGCACCCGAGCTTCCCTTTCACATCCCGGGCTTCTCTCTCCCGTTTGTGGTACGCCGTGATCATTTACCGTTGTTCCTCAAGAAGCGTGGGGCGAGTGATGCGCCGCCGTTTGGCATGTATCTCTGATCGGCCCTCTGTGGCATGTATCTCTGATCGGCCCCCCGTGGCATGTATCTCTGATCGGCCCCCCGTGGCATGTATCTCTGATCGGCCCTCTGTGGCGTGCTCTAAATAGACATATTGGAAAGAAGATAGTTGCGGAGATTGTTCTCGCTCATCCGCTGCGCGGATGGCTTGCGCTTCTTATGGGTCTTACGTGTACGTGCGTGTCGTTGTCGCCGTGACTTCTTTGGGCGATTGTATCGACTGTATCTGCTGTATCTAGAGGGCCGAGAGGACCGAGAGGGACGGTATGTTACAGGCGTAAAGGCTTGTATTTTACGCGCAAGGGTGCTTTCGGGTTCTGACAAGCGTTCCAGTGCGCGAACGGTCTCTCGGGCCGCGCGTAGGGCGTCTTGTAGATCGGAAGAACGCAAGGACGTTGGGACGGAGTGGATAGAGGGCAAGGACGGAGAGGAGAGACTCTCTTTCGAGATCGCATGACTGTTATGGGAAATCGGCCAAAGTAACTGGTAGCCGCGTTTGCCTTTCCAGACCGAGACCTGATGCGTAGTAGGTTCCGAGGATTCCATGACGGTCCGGTACACGGAAGGAGGATCGAAGTGATAGAGATGAAGATCGAGAGGGATCGTATCCGCTATGTCATTGGCAGATGCGTCTGGCTCTGTGTCGTCCAGTTGATCCATTAGATCGTTGTCCGCAGTGCGTTCCGCGTACTCTCGAATACTATCGAGAAGAGAGCGAGGAGGAGAGACTTCAAAGCGATATGCGGCGAATGCGCGGAGACATGCGGCCTCGGTCTTCTGGTCACACTCCCATACAATCTCCATTCTATTCAGAGATGGAGAAGCTCCGTATGCGTCTCGGATGGATTGCCCGCATCGGGTTGGTCGTCGGAGGTCTTCACTTGCTCGGCTGTGGATTCGGTGTTCCCTTGTTGGATATCCTCGGACCCTTTGCGACCGTGGCATATCTCTTCATCGGTCTCTGTGCGCTCTACCTCGTCGCGGATCGAGACACCTACCTTCCCTTTCTCGGCCCTGCGCATATCCCTTGCGGTGCCCTCGAGCCCCGTGTCCCTGTCGGAGCCAATCGCGAACTGGTGATCCGTACCGCGCCCAACAAGAAAGTGTTGTACTGGGCCGCAGAACCGGCAATGGAGGGCCTAAAGAACATTCCTTCGTGGAAGGGGGCCTACTTAGGCTATGAAAACACCGGTGTAGCCGTGTCGGATGCGGAGGGTCGCGCGGTTCTTCAGGTGCGCAATCCCCAGCCCTATCATGTCCCGATCAAGGGCTTACTGGATCCCCATGTTCACTATCGAGTGTGTGAAGACAGCGGTTGGCTGGGTCGGGTGATGACCATACCCGTGGACGGCACGCCGGACGTCGAGGGCTATACGGGCCCGGAGAGCGAGTATGCGGCGGGTTGGGTCTGATCGGTCTGATGCCTCTAGCCACGGCGTCGCAGATAAAAGATATAGTTCGACGGTCCAAAGACGGGTGCGGGCAAGGGTTGCGAATGGGTATCGTCCATCTTCCACCATTGCCCTGTCAGTGGGTGACAGAACTGCGCCGTGTAGTGACCTCCCATGTTCGTCCCATGATGGTCCGAGGTGGCACGGAGTTCGTAGGTAAAGTCACGGGACTCGTGGGTGGATTCGGGGGCGAAGAAGCGGGTGAAGGTGATGGGTTGGCCTTGATAGGGACAGGGCGTCATGATCTTTTGATGAAAGTGGAAGCGTCGGAGGGTGACAAAGAGGTGTGTGGGGAGTTGCCAGAGATGGGAGGTACGCAAGGCGTTGCGTTTCTCTTTACAGGTGTCGCAGCGATAGCCCTCGATCTCCGAGCGCTCATTGGCCTCTTTTTCGATCCATTCCTCAAAGGTCGCGCCCTCGCACGGAATCTTTAGACTGTTGAACACTTCCCACTGGTGCGTGGCGGTCTGACAGGTCTGGCAGTGTGTCGTTTTGCGCATCATGCCAAAAAAGAAATGGACGATGGGACTGTTGTTCTTGGTGACAAAGCGATACCATGCCTGGAGCGCCTCGAGACGCATCCGGTCAGGGGCAGGGAGCTCGGCGGGGATCGGCGTGGGCGACCATTCAATCTCCTTTCGTAGCGCTTCATGGAAATGATCGAGAAGGTACACCAAATACTCATGGCTGTCGTTGGGCACGGGAAGGCCGAACGACTCGTAGGGTGTGCCTGTGACCGCTTTGCGGACTTCGGTTAGAAAGCCGACGGGGCGGACATACGCGGGTCGATAGGCAGACCAGAGAGAGCATAGGATATCGTGGTAGGCGAGGAGGATTCGACGGTGGGGGTCTTCGGCGGGTAGATGTTGTGTGCGATCCGCGATCGAGTTCGTCAGACAGAACACGGTCCATTCGGGACACGCACGCAGGAGCTGCAGGGTGGTGTTCGCATAGCACGTATTCCCCATGTTCTGGATACCGACCACGCCCTTCCAGTCGGGTGGGCCATCGGGCGGTGACTGCGGCTGTTGTGGCGACTGTCCTTGCTCCATCTTCTGACCGTCGAGAGAAAGAGGGCTTAAGCTGCGAGAGAGGGAACAGCGGCACAGACGGCCGATGTTTCCGTATCCGAGCGTGTTACTCAACGAGCTTCATCAACATTTCCCAGAACTCCTCTACCGTGCGGAACGATTCCAAACGGTACAAGACGTCTTACGGTATGTGATTGATGTGGCGCAACAGAGTCCCTACGAACGAGCCTTTCGACAGTACCATGATATCGCTGCGGCTCCTCGGGAAGAAGAAAAGGCACCGCCGCTAGGACAGTCGCAACAGCAACAGCAAGGGCAGCAATCGCAAGATCAAGCGAGAGAACAGGAGAGAGAACAGGAGAGAGATCAAGAGCATCCACATCCATTACTCGTCGCTCTTGGTGCAGCCTCGCAACGCTCCCTCGCCGATGAACTTCTCCACATGATGGCACGACCTCGACCCCGTCGAGTGGTCATTCCCTATTCTCTCTTTTCGGGGATCTTGCCCGATGGACAAGAGGAGAAGGTCACCGAGCAGCAACTCGCCGAAAACACCTACGTCTATCGCTCTGAAGTGGCGTACCAAGACAATTGTGCCATTTGTCAAGAGGCCATGCTCGCCGGACAAGAGACGCGGACCATCCTCGCCTGTAGTCACTGCTTTCATCGGGAGTGTGTGGATCGATGGTTTGAAGGACATGCGCGCTGTCCGACGTGTCGAAGGGACGTGCGGGAAGCTTCGTAAGAAGCGCACACGCCGATATATCTCGCCCGTAGGGCGAGATACGTGCGGGAGCCCGCGTAAGCGGGCGATCGCCGAAAGATTTCACTGGCGTTCGCCAGTGAAATGCGTGCGGGAGCCGTAAAGGAGCCGTAAGGGAGCCCTAAGCCCCCAATTGGCTCAAATCTTCCGGTAATTCGACGATGCGCGTCGAGTAATGCTCCTCCAGCTCCTTCATCGCTATCTTCTCTTCGGGTGTCACCAAGTTGATGGCCACGCCCTTCTTGCCATAGCGTCCCGTACGACCAATACGGTGAACATAGTTCTCGCGCTGATGGGGAAGCTCGTAATTGATCACCAGTGACACCTGTTGGACATCAATGCCACGCGCGAGGAGATCCGTGCTGATCAGAACGCGCACACGACCCGCACGAAAGTCATCCATGCGCGCCTTGCGCTCCGCGACCTCCATCTCTCCATGAATGTACTCCAGCGTAAACCCCTGTGTCGCGAGCTGCTTCGCCAACCATTCGGCTTTTTGGCGCTTATTGACGTAAATTAGCGCCTGATTGACCGTGACCTGTTGATAGAGATCGAGGAGAACGGGGAACTTCCAGTCTTCGCGCTCCAGGTCGACATAGTACTGCTTGATACCGTCGAGGGTGACCTCATCCGGTGGAAGGAGAATGCGTACAGGATCGCTCAAGTAACGCTCCGCGAGTTCGAGAACATGCTCGGGCATGGTCGCCGAGAAGAGCGCGAGGCGAGTGCTCGGCGGAAAAGGTTGGTTCAGAATCGCCTTGATTTGGTCCACAAACAGGTCCTCAAGCATCTGGTCCGCCTCATCCAGAATCAAGTAGCGCATGTCGCCTAAACGGAGCTCTCCGCGGCGGATCAAGTCATCCACACGACCCGGTGTCCCTACAATGAACTGGGCACCCTCTCGCAGCGCCTGGATATCCGAACGCAGATTCCCTCCGCCCGTTGCCGACAACACACGCAGATTCATGTACTGACCAATGGCACGCGCCACGCGCTCCGTCTGCTGGGAGAGCTCACGCGTCGGGCACAGGACTAAGACCTGTGGGGCAAGTATCGCAGGATCCACGGAGCTCAGCGATCCAATCGTAAACGCTCCCGTCTTTCCCGTTCCCGACTGGGCTTGGGCAAGGATGTCATGGCGCTCACGCATTGGGACAATCGCGCTCTGTTGGATCTTGGAGGGTTGTTCAAACCCATAAGTATAGATTCCACGGGTAAGGGAATCGTCGAGACCCATCTCGTCAAAGGATTCATAGGGTTGCGGATCCATTGTTATGGTGGCCATAGGCTCGGGGGCTTTAGATTCGGATGGTGCCGGATGGGGATAAAAATTGATGGATGTGGTGGGTGTGGCAGGTGTGTAGAGAAGAACAGGGTGCTTAAAAGCGCAAGATACCAGTAGAGGGAGCAAATGGATCCATACGAAGAAGAGGAGGAAGTAGACTGGGAGGAAGCCTACGACGAGGAGCTCGAAGAGGAGGAGGTCGCGGCGGAGGTGAAGCCCGAGCTGAAGAAGCTTTATCAGCAGCATCCAGAATGTCAACTCGAGTACGTGGAACAAGTCCAACCGAAGCTTGATCTCGCCGTACGACCCTCAATGGGCGCTGCCGTGGACCCGAATCATCGCACGTATCCCTTCCTGACTCAATACGAGCGCACGAAGATCATTGGCTTGCGGGCCAATCAGCTCAGCAAAGGTGCGGTGCCTCTCATCGCCATTCCAAAGCATGTGACCGATGTCCGAGAGATCGCGCGCATGGAGCTCGCTCAGAAGCGCCTGCCGTTCATCATTAAACGACCACTCCCCAATGGAACGTACGAGTATTGGCGTTTGTCTGATTTACTGGTGTTCGAATAACTTCGGTGAATGCACGGCGTTTCGCCTTTTTTAGGTGGTTGTTCCATTCATACAAGATCGAGCGGCCCATCGGCAGGTTCGTCGGCTTGGTCGCAGGTAACGTCGGCCACATTCCTACTCTGGGAGGGGACTTAAAGGGTCCGAGAAGGTGGAGAGCGCAAGGGCCGCCCTCGAATGGATCAAGATTGGGTGACCGTCGTGCTCAAGCGTCGTGCTCCCGCACAGCCTACTGTGGTGTCCTCCGCGGGTCGAAGTCGTGCCGCGGTGGTCGATGGCATGGATTACAGTGAAGCGCCAAAGAAGCGTGTCATGTCCGAGTCTCTTCAGGAGCTCATTCGTTGTCGGATGGAGCGCAAGCTGACGCAGGACAAGGCGGATCAGCTCTGTCACTTTCCGCGGCATACCATCAAGGGTATCGAGTCACGTCGGATGTTGCCCTCAACCGCCCAGCAACAGGCCATTCAGAAGCATTTTGGTGTACAGCTTAAGATCGAGATTGCGTAAAGGGTCTTAGTCAGATGCTCTCCTACTTTCAAACGACGCCGCATCTCTTATTGTATCGAGTCACGCCCCTATGGTGTAAGCTCTCGCCGCTCCCGCCGTTGAAGCATGTGACGACGCTAACGCTTCTTCAGTGTGATCCGACGGCGGTTGGTATGTTCCTTCGGCCCGAGGTCTTTCCGTCTCTCGGGCGGGTGGAGTATTTGTCGGCTGCTCCCACCTCGTGCGACCTTCATCGGCGCTTTACCGGTGCGCGCTGGGTCTTCCCCGATCTCGAGGGTGCCGAATACCCGTTCTATGATCGAATGATCGAAGCGGGATGGGGACAACGGGAACGCCTGATTGAAAACATGCTTGTGGGGGAAAAGCGCATCAGTGGCGTGCCGTGGTTTGATGTCTACGCACCGGGTTGGGGATTTGTACGAGGCGAGTGGTATGTTGGACAACAAGCGATGTGGATGGCGAAAAAAAGGAAGAGTGTGGGCGTGTGTGCTTTGCCCTCTGTTCCACCGGATCGGGCGGTGATCCACTCCACATGGCTCTTTCGGTCTCCGTGGGTGCTCCAGCGAGCCTATCGAGAGACGGTACTCAGGCTTTAGTCGCTCCTATTCCACCCCTTCGGTACTTAACCGCCCTGACGCCACTCCTTGCCACAGTTCAGGCACGTGATGAAGATGGTCATGGGCTCGTCCGCCGAGCGCGTTTGCAGCTCATAATACGTACATTCCCTCTTCTGGCAACGGCGGCAACGGAACTGATCGGTCGCGCGGCTTTTATTGCCTTCCAGGATCTTTTGTTCACGCTGAACGAGCTTATCTTTCAGCATGAACCAGTTTTCAGGATACATTTCATAGGGTGTCATACTGGGTAGAGCAGAGAGCGGAAACTCTCCGTCCTGAATGCGTCGAAGCAAGCGCGGGTTGTTCACAGGAGACTGGGGGTGAAGATTGCTTAGAACGGTGCGGAGGTTCTGGCGATACGCTTCACAGAATAGGGGCGACTTCCAGTTCAATGGCAAGTAGGTCTTTTGGGCCGTATCGAACGTAACCTCGAAGATAGCACGCTCGAGGGCTTGAATCTCGGACTCGGGGAAGAGCGGAGCGAGAAAGTCGAGGCTACGGAGGCAAAGGACGCGGAGGGGCTGATCCGATGCAGCTTCCTCTCGCGTGATCTCGGGCTTCAGTGCGGCAGCTTCCGCGGCGGCTCGACCTGGTGCGGTGACTCGACGGCGTCGGACTGGTTCCGGCTCAGGCTCAGGCTCGGGCTCCTCATCGAACTCGACCATGTCTTCATCCTCCTTTTCCTCGTCGACCTCTTCCTCTTCCTCTTCCTCTTCCTTCTCCTTGTCTTCGTCGTCCTTCTCTTCATCCTTCTCCTCGTCTTCCTCGTCATCGTCGTCCTTTTCATCCCCATCTGCCATCTGTTGATAGAACGTCTCCCATTGATCCACTGTATAGGGTAGCGGTTGCGTCCATTCCCCGAGATGCGTCACGACGAGGGCGTCACCATAGAGCGTATCCGTATGGGGAAAGGGTAACTGAATCTTGGACTCTGTACCCTTCTTACCCTTCTTGTATCCAAAGATAGTTAGTGTGCGATCACGGTACGTATAGTTGGCGACCGCCTCCGGCTGTTCTTTGCGCTTCATGTACTTTTGAAGTACGTCGAGAGAAAGCTCCTTCTCCGCGGACAATGTAAGCTGCGCCTTTCGCGCCTCGCCTTTGGAGGAGAGTAAGACGGTGGAGACTGTGGACGGCATTTGTAGGGGGATTCGTGTGCAGGGCTTAGGCTGGATGGTGGATCAATTTTATTCGCCCGCAGGGCGGTAGACACGGACCGCCGATTTTCACGATCCCAAAAAGAATGTACTCTGTGTTCTCCTTCGTTGCGCTTCTCTTGATTGGGTTCGTCATCTACTCTCTGGTCCGTGATCGTCTCTTTGATTCCGTCGACATGGAGCCCTTTCAGGCGTTTGCTCCCGCACCCGCACCCGCACCCGCACCCGCACCCATCATCGTCCGTGAAGCCCCCGTGTACCCCGAGCGCACCATCACGCCCTCCGGTCCCTCCGTACCCAATCAAGCCAGTGAACAAGGGGAGACATACTATCCGCCCCCCACCGCCGTCGATCCCTCGGCCGGCGCCCAAGAGAGCTCCGCCATCCCCGAAACGCTTCGCCATCCTGAACGCGCCTACCGACCCGCCCCCGCCAATCAACATGTCTCCATCGCGGAACAAGCCGGTTTGGCGTCCGGTCGCGCCGAAGGGCCCGCCATGAGCACCGAGATGATTCAGAACGGGGGCGAGTTCATGGCAGGCGTGTTCGCCAACGACGGGTTTGACACTTCCACCTTCTCGGCATTCTAAGCCACTTAAAGCCGCCAGGTACTCGAGGGGTCAGACACGTGAATGCTTGCCCATTGTGACGATCGCTTAACGGACAAGAATACGGTCCATTCGTATGTAGAGGTCTACGAATCTCTCTTTTCCGCCAAGCGGGAAACGGCGCGCACGGTCCTCGAGATCGGTATCGGGCCCTACATGCCCAATGGTGGAAGCCTCTTGATGTGGGCGGGCTACTTCCAGCAGGCGGAGATTCACGGTGTCGATATCATCCCCATGGAGAAGGTCAACCCCGTCCTCGTCCCCCATCCGCGCATCCATCTTCACACCGCCAACAATGCATACGACCAGGCGTTCTTTGTCAATACGTTCCTGAGCAAGGGGAAGCGCTTCGACATCTTAGTTGATGATGGACCGCATACACTGGAGAGCATGGTGACGTTTGTCCGTCTCTATTCACAGATCATGAAGGACGACGGTATTTTAGTGGTGGAGGATGTCCAGGCTATCGAGTGGTGTGATACACTGCGCGCGAACACGCCCGATGCGCTCCGACCGTTTGTGCGCGTCATCGATCGTCGGGCCGTCAAGGGACGCTGGGACGATATCCTCTTCGTCATTGATTGCTCCCAGAGCCGTTAGGTGAGGTATGGGGACGGAGAGGGACACAGTCTAAGGACGGTGGGCGTTTGGTGAACACAGACGAAGCCATGTCGCTGTTGGAAGAGGAACAAGAAGAGCATCGAAACCGAGTTCGAAAGACGTCTCGGTTTGGACGCATCTCGGCGGACCATCGAACCGCTATCGAGGGTCTGGGGCGACGCTTTCCCTTTCTTCGCGAGCGCCTCGAGATTCACATGCCTTATCATCGGGCGCGTGGGGCGTTTGAGCGCGGTACACTCTGGGTATGGCCGAAGTTTGACAAGCGTCCCGTGGGGTTCTTGGTCTTCTTGGAAGGGTGGCCGCCGTGCGTCTGGTGGCCCGATCGTCAGGAGGGCTTGACCTTCCGATGGTCTCTACCGCCTCTGTTCTTCTCCGAGGGGCCCACCGTGTGTCTCGCCAATCTTCTTCCAAGCGAGTCGGTTCTCCAGGTGGAAGACGTATTGATTCATCGTGGGGTGGTATGGTGGCAAACGGCTACGTTTTCGGAACGCTGGGGCGTCTTGCGAGACTTCTGGTCCACGCTGCCCGTCGATGCGACAGTACTCGGTGTCACTCCGCGTCTGGTGGAGCCGATTGCGCTCGGTGATTGGCCGGATCGCTATGATTTTGCCATTTACTGGATCATTCAGCCCGATCACGCGGGACAACCTCGATGGTACTGGAAAGATGTCGTTACACCGCATGCGTGTCCGACGTATGTTGCTCCCCAGTTGAAGCGAAACGCGGAAGTGCTAGGGATGTTATGCGCCGAGTGCCGACCGTACTCGGGTGGCTTACCGGATGTGTACACGCTGTGGAGTCAAGAGGGAGAGGAGTTAGGGGTGGCGTCCATTGCGACGCTGGAGATCTCCCAGGCGCTCCGTGGAGTAGGACGATGTGCGGTGGAAGTACGATGGTCGGAGGGCTTTCAAAAGTACCAGGTGGCGCGCATCCTTCCCGAGAGGACACCGGTCAGTACCGCTTCCTTCTTCCATCACCGAACTTCTTCCACTTAACTAGATCATGTCCCGTAGTCGCAGTCGTAGTCGCAGTCGCAGTCGCAGTCGCGGCGGAGGTTTTGCCACTGGACCCTCTTACGTCTCTGCGGGAAATCTGGAAATCTCAGGCAATCGCTCGGCGGCAGGGCCGGACTGCTTGGCCGCGTCTCGCCCGATGGTGTCCGCGGCGGGCTATGGAGGTCTGCCCGGTATGCGCGGTGGACAAAGGAAGCGGCGTGGTATCCACGGTGGACGATACGGCTTCTCCCTGTCCGACAGTGTTCTCGATGCCAGCCGTGGCATCGTCGGCGGCATCCCACAAGCCGTTCGCATTCCCTGTGAAGCCTCCCGCTCGATGGCCGGTGGTGCGTTCCCTTCCATTGATGTGGGGCGTGCAGCGGATGCCATGGCCTATCATACTCCTACGGCAGGCTATGGCAATGAAATGACAAAGGGCGGTAACGTTCCCTTGATGATTCAGGCGCCGTATGCGGCGAAGGCCTGTGTGGGGGGTCGTCGGAGTCGCAAGAGTCGCAAGGGCAAGGGCAAGGGCAAGGGCAAGAGTCACAGGAGCCGCAAGCACTAAAGAGTGAGATTGACCTTTACCCACTCCCGAATGGTCGCCGTCGTCTTGTGAAGCATCAGGTTCATCCCCTCCATCATGTACATCCGGTTGAGCTCGTTCTCCTCTTTCCGGATCAGCTGAAGGGCGGGGTAGATCATCTCCAACATCAGAGGCTCGTAGATCTCTACGATCTTTTCAAAGACCTCGTCGATGTTGATGCGACCCTTCTCCGACTCGATCAGCTCGTCGGCCATCACGCGCTCGTTATTGCTCTCCAGTAAATTCTTATACATCTGGATTACGTGAATGACCGTGTTGGAATCCGAGGAGCTGTAGGTCTTAAAGAGCTGGTTCAAGCCCTCCTGTGCCATCTCGGTCACCAACTCGTAGAGGGCGGGCGTCATCGGGCTCGCCTTGTTCACCTGAGGCGGGTACCATTTCAGGTAGCGCTTAATCACCCCATAAAGGAAATACACATCGTCCTTCTTGTCCGCGTGATACCATCTCGCAATGGGCTGGTACAACGTCGGATGCTGTAAAAAGAGGATGTTCTCCTGAATGCGCAGCTTGGTCCCGAGGGGACAGACACTGAGCAGCGCCAGCTGAATCATCGCCTGGAGAGGCTCTAGAATCATATCCACCTTGTCTTTGGTCTTTGCGCTCGTCAGCGACTGATACAGCGACGAAAGAGAAGGTGGCGTTTTGAAAGGGAGGTAGGAGGCCATTTCTTCTTTGAGAGAGAAGAACGCGAAGAACACTTTACGCTCTTAGGCATACGTGGCACGCTCTGCGTTCCATTCGGCTTGGATTTCACCGACGGAGCGCGCACCCGAATAGACACGGAGGACCGCAAGCTGTGCATTCATGCCATATGAACCATCTGTAAACGTTCCGATTCGAAAGGTCGGGTTGTTCGTGCCGATCGAGGGCACCGTGCGATTGTCCGAATAGGTTGCGGTGTCCACGGGCTCGCCGTTTCGCAAGAAGAACACGAGTTGATTCACGACATCTACGATATACGCCACATGCTGCCATTCGTCAAAGATGATTGTACCGGGTATGGATGCATCCGCGCCGCCGGTTGAGCCATTACCCGCCTCCAGAATCATCGTGCGATTGGTTGAATTCCAGTTGTTCCATCCGATCTTAAAGCCCGAGGGAGCCACATTCGCGCCCACATTCGCAATAAGGCCATTGATGGAGGCGCGATTACGAGGATACACCCACGCGGTCACCGTGAATGCGCTTCCAAAGTCGTACCCTCCGAACTGGATCGAGTCCGTGCCCGCAAAATCAAAGACGGTGCGCGCGATGTTCGTACCCTGGATCGCATCCACGCCCGCCGTTTTCGTTCCCGTGACAACACCCGCTGCACCGACATTCAGCACGGCGGAGCCTCCCGAGTAACTGGCGGGATCATTCGGATCGTACGCAAGCGCCGCCGTCGGGACGGTAGCAACTTGGGGCGTCACCGTGAGCGCATTCGACGCCGCGCTCGTTCCTCCCGCGGATAAGGCGCGCAAGCGGACCGTATAGAGCTGGTTGTTCGTCAGGCCGGAAAGCTTGATCGGTGTAAGGGCGTCGGCGGGATTGAGAGTCAGCCATGTCACGTCATCGAAGGTATATTCGTAGTTTGTAATCGGCGCGTCGGAAGCGCCAGCGGTGAAATAAACATAGGCCGCAGCGTCTGCGGAGAGGACCGTGAGGAGTGTCGGAGCTGCAGGGGGAGTGAACGGGGAAACGGGCGTTTCCGTCAACGCGTTAGAGAGCGCACTCGGACCATACGCATTCCAGATACGAAGTCGAACTGTATACGTCTGGTTATTGGTTAGTGCGGTGATGGTCTGCGGTGAGGTGGTACCAGGGAAGGGAAGGAAGGTCACACCGTTCAAGGTATATTCGAGACGCGTAAAGCCCTCTGGAGTCGGCGGGGTGGCCAAAAAAAAGACCGTCAGCGATTCATCGCCGGCGGTCAGAGACTGGAGGAGGGGGGGCGCAGGAAGCAGGGAGGGCGGAGGATCCACAAGAGGCAGCCCGAAGAGCCCACCCACTTGCTCCGTTATGGTGCCACCGAGCAGACCCTTTTGATAGGTTGTCATCGTGCCCTCCTGGTAGAGGGTAGCCATGGATGCGTTGCCATTGGCGGTTTGAGGATTGGAAAGGATGAGGTTGCCCCTTGAGCGCTGTTGATACTGGTAACGTGCGTGATTGCGGCTCTGAAGGCGGTCTATGATCACTCTCGAGTCAAAGTTACGGGTCGACATCCGTCGTGTGCTGTTTCCTGCGGAGTTTTAAAACCGGATGAGGCATGGGGCTTCCTCTTTCTCGTCGTCCGAGTCCGATGCGCTTGATGCCTCTGATGCCTCTGATGCGCTCTGTGCCACTTCCTTGTCCTTCCCACGACCCATGTGCTGCATCGTGTACTGACACTTCTTGTAGAATCGTTGACGCGTCCACCAACGGCGTTTGTGGCAATCATGGGAGTCGATGATGTCGATGATGTGGGGTGCAACTTTGCGCTCCTCGATGCGCTCGCGAAAGATGCGACCCGTTGACTGCTCGACGTTCTTACGGGGCGTGGCGAGCACAACGGTGTTCAAGCGCTTGACGGAGAACGCTTCCGACGCCATTTGGTACGTGGCCAAGAGCAGGCGACACGTCTCTGCATTCTTGTCGAGTTGGGCCTGTTTCATCCCGCCCACATAGTAACCGACCGTGAAGCCGGCGACAGGGGGCGCTTGCGTCAGCTGTTCATAGAACCAGTCCAGCTGTGAAATACGATCACTGAGAAGCAAGAGGAAGCGCCGCGGGTCGGTAGCGTATTCGGAGACGAGGGCCATGATCCGGCGATTACGAGGCTCGAAATCGGCCACCTGGTTCAGGAGTTTCGCTGTTACGGTCTCTCCACGGTAGTTCGTCGGGATTTCCTTGTACGCGGGATCCTCCGAAGTAAACCACACCGCTCGTACCACGGCTTCGCGATCCGGATCACGTTCCGTCTTCTTGATCACCGGCTCGCCGAGGTACGCTTCAAAGACACGTGTCAGACCATCCTCTCGATCAGGTGTGGCGGACAACCCGAGCATGGCACGCGTCTGGACACGCTGGAGCGCTCGACAGAAGTACGACGCGCCGAGATGGTGGCACTCGTCGAAGATGGTAAAGCCGTAGTCTTCGAAGAAGTCGTCCGGGAACTCTCGGCGACACAGCGTTTGGATCATCGCAATGGTGACATCGAACTCGGCACCCGTCTCCACCTTGTTGGCCTGTAAGATCCCCACACGCGCACCCTGGAGAAAGCGGCCAATCTCCGCCTTCCACTGGTTCATGAGGAACTCCTTGTCCACGAGGATCAGGAAACGACGACCGTAGAGGAACGCAATGCGCAGCGCCATGAAGGTCTTACCGTAACCACAAGGGACGCAGATCAGGCCATTGGGGTCCTTTAGGTAGTGATCGATGATGTCGCGCTGAAAGTCGTGGGGCTGATAGGCGTCGTTCCAGGTCAGGGTGGGAGGGAGAGCGATGCCCTCGGAGACAAGTGTCGCTTCCGGCGGTCCATACGCTTTGATTCCCCAGTGTCGTGGGACATAATAGCGCTGTTTGGACTCGGCAAAGATGGGGAACGAGGCAACGGTCTTCTGAAACTTGTCCATCACCTTCGGGGCTACGGTTAGCGCTTTACGGAGTTCGGCGATCTGTTGCGGGGTAAGCGCCGCCTTCTTGATCGCGTAGCCTTTGGCGGTTAAGACACGGTCAAGCGAAGCGGGCGTAGCGGGCGTAGCGGCTGTGGCTGTGGCTGTTGTGGCTGTGGCAGACATGTTGAGAGTAGGTAGGGCAGTCAGAAGAGATATCGTAATGCGGCTTTATGCTGCGTGGTAGATATCAATTTTATGGGGGAAAGGAGTAGAGATGCGCCCTACCGAACTCCCTTACGTTCTCCTGTTCAGTGCCCTCGCCGTTTGCGCGCCCTTCCTACCCACCCTCGCCCTTCAGACCCTTGATACGCTTCCCCTCCGTGTGGGCGTCGCCGTCTTACTACTGTATTTGACCACCGTGGGAGAGATGGCGACCGTATTCGGCTTCGTAGGCGTAGGTCTGCTGTACATGGAACGCAATCGGCGCAAGGTCGCGGGGGCGCTGACCGAATGGTCAGCCTTGGCCGTAACGGAATCGACTCCCGCACCCGTCGCCATCGCCCACTCTCCGCAAACCACCGTACCCGTCGCACCCTTCGACGTCCCCGAAGAACACGAAGTAGAGTACCAGCCTCTTGAAGAGCCAATGGATATCTCCGTCTTTGAACCGGTAGCGCCCTCCATTAACGAAAAAGTGGTTCTGGCGTCGAGTCATCCTGTCAGTCATGTCGCGTCCACGTCCACGGCGAGCCTGGCGAGCATCTATGAACAACTCGGATTCGGACACGTCGCAGGTGTGGAGACAGTGGGCCACTAAGCCGGTTAGAGCTGTACCTCCTTCTCGGACAGGGTTCGATCCACCCAGAGGGCTTTGGCAACGTCTGCCACCATCACGTTCTTGTCCAAATCAAGCCCTTCGTCGCGCCACTTTGGTCGCGTAGTGGTCAAATAGTATTCCAACGACTTGCGAGTGTATGCGGTTCGAAGCATTCCCGAGGCGTCAACAAACTGGATAGCGATCAGGGGCGGGCTACGCGCCTCAATGCGTTTAACGCAGTGCGTACCGAAGCAGGGGGCTTCCTCCAGTTGTCGCTGGAGTTCACAACTGTCTTTCTTGGTCAAGTTCTCTTCAAGAGTCGCATACCATCGACAAGTGGGCTGCGTAGCGTGGGCGGGTCCCGTCATCTCCGCATTCAGCGCTCCCGCGGTACATCCCTTTTTCTTCTCGCTCTTGTTCTCGAAATAGGAGGGCATGCTCGGAGGACACTGGGTACCCTTCGACTGGTATTCCTTTTGAAGTAGTGTCGCACAGTTCGGCAGACCCGGCTCCCCGTCACCCGTCATGGTACACTGAACAGTGCCGAGACAGCGTGAACCAGCGATGGAACCATTGCAACACGCAGTACGCCCGTCGGTCAAGTAGAATGTCTTCATGTCCGAGGGACAGGCGGACAGGGCGATGTCTTCTGTGCCTTGTGCGCTCTGTGTCATATCCTCGAAATTGTCACGCTTTGGAGGGTTCGCCATGCCAAAGAGAATCCAGAGGATCAGGGCCAAGAGAATCACTAACAATGCCGCAAGTTCCAGCATTCTGCTTAGGAGGGACGATTAAAGATCATCCGGAAACCTCGATAAGCGACATACAATAGAAGAAGTCCACCGATGCTCCCTGCGACAATGCCTTCTACTCCTCCCGTGTCTGCTCCTGCTCCTGCTGCCCCTGCTGGTGCTGCCGTCGCCTCCTTTGCCGCCTTCTGCGCCGTTAGCACCTCGTCCAGCGTGACCATATCACCCTTTAAGTGCGCATTGGGATGGAAGGGCATACATTTGTACTGCTTGGTGGATCGCGGGGCACAGGAGGGGTCGTCGGATGCGCCTGATGCGCCTGCTGCTTCTGATGTGCCTGCTGCTCCTGATGTACCTGATGCGGCCGGCAGTCGAGGAAAATACTCCAGACGTTCGAACTCCTGCGTACAGGTCGAGACGGTCGTCGCATAGAGTTCACCCTCCGCGGATACCTGTGATGGTCGCTTCTCTCCGCTCTCCAGTCGATACCGCAGCAATGTGGGTCGATTCCCTCGAAGGAGGGCGGGGAGTCGATACGGAGGGAGGGTTCCACCGGCTCGTAAGACAAGATTCTGATATGTGGCGGGACGGAGTTTGACACCTTTCGGGAAGACAACAACGCGGAGCGAAAGCGTTTCAGGGGCGGCGGTGGGCGTGGTCAACGTCTCCACACAGGTCGGATAGGAAAGGAGGGCATGTGTCGTCGTACCGTCGGCTCGGTAGAACAAGCGCTCGAGACCGATGGCTGTCGCCGTCGCAGTGGATCCACCCTTTATGGCACACGCCGCCGCTTCGCGTCGGATCTTTCCCGAAATGGTATCATCGCCCGTCGGCAGAAGGTTGGGCACACTATGCTTGATGTGACACGTACCCTTCTGAAAGGTGTAGGCGAGACACTGGGTATCATCGCAGCATGCTTTAACGCACTTGCGAAGAGAGCTGTCTTGTAAGGTAGCAGCGTCCTTTCCTTCATATACCTTCCCCACCTGGTTCTCGTAACCGCACTTCAGGTCGTCGTCATTTACGATTTGATCGAGATACTCGTCGTACTGGGGCGTGGAGGATTCATATACCGCAAAACAGAGAAGAAGTGCGGATTCAGCTCCTTCGGAGCGGGCGGTAGGAGTAGGAGTGTATGTTAAGACAAGCTCCGCGACGGGCTCTGCGGTCTCTCCTGGAAATTTGTAGCCCTTGTGAAGCGGCGAAGCCAGTTGGATGCTTAGAAGATCGTAACGCTTGTTCATGTAATAGGCCGTGTTTTCTACTCCCTCTTCAATGGTCGCGCCGATCATGCTCGGTGGAGTCGTCCGCGGCTTGAAACGGAAGCGTAGAGGGTGATAGTGTTTCTGAGTGATCGCCTCGAGCTCGGAGGGCTGAATTGGCCCCGCAAGATGAACCACGCCGGATAAGGAATCAGCGGAGCAAAACATCTATCTAGTGGGGGGCCTTTTTTGGGGGACGCGGGGTCCACGGAGGGGCAGCAGAGCTAGGTAACATCGGCGACAGCGCCGCAGGCGATGGAGACGAGGTTACATCGGTGGCAACATCTCCTTAAACGACGTCTCCAGATAGCGCACGCCTCGATAGCCGAGCGAATAGAGTTCCTGGGCAGCCCGTGCTGCCCGACCATCTCCCGGTTGGGAATACACCAAAATGGCGGTAGGTGGGGGCGGGGCCGACGGAGAGACACCGAGCAAGTATGGAACCTCGGTCGCAATACGCTCGAACTCGACCGGTATGGCGTTGGGATAAAATCCGTCCTCTTCGCGTTCCGCGGGGCTGCGCAGATCGAGGATGATACCGAAGCGTTGTCGTCGGGCTTGGGTGGGATCGATGGCTAATGCGGGCTGAAACCAAGAGGGGAGCGTCGCATACGCTGTTACGGCGAGCGCGAGGAGGACGAGGATCAAAGTAACACGCATGTCTAGTATCCTGGGAGATATTTGGGACCATCGAAGCGATAGATCTCCGTCTCTCCCTCCTTCTGTAAGCCACGAACGCGTACACGGTCACCCGTGGATAACTCGGCGCATCCCACATCATCCATACAGTCTCGACGCTGGATCTGAATCGGGAGCGGGATTGGATTGTAGGTGTCGGTGCGTGTATAGTAATTCCAGCGATCGGTGCTACCTGCGGTTCGGCGTCCATAGAGAGGAAGCATTTGGTTGTCGACCTTGATCAACCCTACGGACTGGAACGTCTCGGGAAGGCCCTGGGTGGGCTGGTTGAACGGGAGGGCGGACAACCCCCCGCGGGGCGGGAACTCGGGTGGCGCGCGCCAATCCCTTAACGGCTGTGGAGCATGTTGGTATCTCGAGTCCCCTCCCTGGACATTAACCACAGTGGAGGGATGGGGAGAGGGAGCAGAGGGAGCAGAGGCAGGAGAGGGAACGGCGACGATGCGCGGGAACAACCATGCGCCCAGGAAGAACATGGCGGAGACCGCTAACAGCGCGACAAGGGTATGGGTCAAACCGGTGGAGAGACATACGGCACCTGGTGGGCAACGTGAAGGCATCGGAGGTGATCTATCCCATCGCCAGGTAAAAATGGATGGGGGCGAGGGTTGGTATCTGTCTGCGAGTTCTGCTGCGTCATGGAAGAGGTTGAAATCATTGTTCGTTGGATGTCTGGCGAGTCTACCACCGTGATGGTGGAGGCGAATAGTGGATGGTGGAGTGCCAAACGCAAAGTGATTGTGGAGCGCGGTCTCGAGATATCACCGCATTTCTTGCGCTTGATGCGGCCCACGGAAGACGGTGAATGGACAGAGGTATGTGGCGCGGTGGTGGCGGGTGTGTATGATGGCGTGGTGATAAGCCGACGCGAAGAGCGCATCGAGTTCATCTACTGTCGCGAGGATGCGACGCTATGGCGCTTCGAATGGTCGGAGGAAGGCTATCGAAAGGTGGAGCTTGTCATGTCTCTTTACGATCTCGAGAGCGGCGCGAAAGGCTATGTGACCCAGTGGGTCTATTCCCAGGCCAAGAAGGCGGGAGAAGCGATTCCATGGGGAACCATCGAATCGATTCTTGAACATCGCAGGGTGCCTGATACCGCACGGTCGGCCCTCTTACAGCTTGTGGTAGAAGGGAACATTTAGATTTAAAGCAGGATACAACGACAGGAAGTTCGCTGTTCATCGCGCTCTTGCGCTTTTTGTTTCTGTTTGACCTCGTGAATCCGTTCCGCCACATAGACACTATAGGAATGTATCACTATATAGCTATGAGGGTAGGCTTCGTAGAATCGATGGAGCGTGTTCATAATTATGAGGTGTTTGTTGTAGTGATGCTTGTACAGAGGATCCGCTGTAAGATGATCTACCAGATCATGAATGATGCGATAGATGTCACGGATGTCGTCTTTGGCGTAGCGATGTCCGAGTTGTAGAAGAAGACGATGAACCGCATCCGCCTCTGACTCTGTCGGTCGTGTCTGAGAGAGTGGGCGATAGCGCGTCATTTCTTTGGGTCGAGAGATTACAAGGGATGCCCCTTGCGGGTCGTAGCTCCCCTGCGGGTCGTAGCTCCCCTGCGGGTCGCAAGCATTACGCTCCTACTGAGCTCCACTGTTGCTCCCCTTGCGGGTCGCAAGCATTACGCTCCTACTGAGCTCCACTAAACATGCCCGAAAACGTCTGGAGCAACTCCTTTCCATCCGCCAACACCGGCCGCATCTGCGTCAGCATATTCATCAGGCCCTTCTGCGTCTCCAGCAACTTCTTGGTATCTGCCGTCATGGCCGAGATGGTATTTGGATCCAGTGAATTGACCGCTTTCATCACCGTCTGACCGACATCGAGGAGTGGGCCCTCTTTGTGCTCCGAAGGCATCTTACCGATCTTAAAGAGCTCATTGGTCGCGGACTGAAACTCCTCCTTTTCGATGCGTTTGGGATCTTTGGCGTCCTTGTCTTTCGCTGCGGTCACCTTTGCAATCTCGGGCGCGACAGCATCGACTGGCTTGGCAGGGGCTTGGGAGGAATTCGATGATGCTCCTTCCTTCGGCGCATCCGGTTGAACATCCTCGAATCCTTCAATGGCCGCCGAATAAACGCCCTGTGGTCCTTGGAGAGCGGCGACACGCTTGACGATCTGGTTGGGTTGGTTGGGTTGGTTGGGCTGGGCCTGGGCTTCGAAACCTCCCTTGTCTGGGCTGGCCTGGAAGCCTTCAAAGCGCACAAGGTATTTCTTCAGAACGGTGGTATAGAGGAGTGCGACGAGAATGGTCATGGCAGCTACGAGCTCAAAGGGCTCGACAAAGGCGAGAAGGAGAAGACCGATGGCCGCAGAGAAAAGGAGACCGGTTAGACCGGAATACAAGAGCGTGTGAAGACCTGCCAGTGCCAGGAGGGCGAGGGAGAGTGCACACGTGTAGTCCTCGAGCTTCATACTACCTGGTTACTAGATTAGATCAGTAGCGGCAAGACGATCTTTTGAAGGAACCAAAAGAGCGCGCCACCTACCGCCGCCTTGACGAGCAACCCCACCGTAGTCAAATCCCCACCGATGCGGAGAAGAGAAGGGAGATAATAGCCCAGAAGAACATGAAAGGCGGGGAGACTGACGATAAGGACAATCAGAGCGACCAAGATCGGCTGCTTGACTTGTTGGACGATGTCGGGCCACACGGAGGCGGCAGGAAGGAGGGGCGGCTGTGGATAGTATCCGTGTCCGAACTGTGGTGCCTGATGCGCCGGATGTGTTGGATGGAGCACATTCGCAAAGTCGGCGGCGGTCGGATAGTCCTTACCGATCAAGTGCGCCGTGGGACCCGCAGGATCGAGGTTGTGCGGATAAACAGTATTTGGATTCGGTGCGCTCTGAATGCGCTGACCATTGTGCGCGGGCGGAGGAGGCGCTTGTTGCCCCATCACCGGATTTCCCGCGCTTGGTACATTCATATCTGCTAGAATTCGATTGACTAGGTCATTGTCGTTATTAAAGACCGGAGGCTTATCGCTCAGATCACTCAGAAGCGTTCCCGCAGTGGCCATCTCTGAAGGGTGTCAGAAATCCTGCGGAGTTCTTAGACCGCGGCAGCTTAGACCGCGGCATGAGGTGAATCCGAAGGGTCCTTAGACCGCGGCACGCGGTGGACGTCGAGCAAACTCGCTCTGAAACGCCTCGATGGCTCCTGTGGCAGGACACTGGACGACCTTCGTTTGAAACGAATAGCACTTATCCGCCAACCGATAAACGAACTTGTCAAAGTCCTTCTCCGCTGGGGGCTTCCACGTCACACACTCCTTTCCGTCACACATCGGGCGCAAGATACAGATCAGTCCTACACCGAGTAGGAAGCTGAAGATGACATTGAACTTTTCATCTTGTAAGAGACTGGTGATTTTCATGGCAAAGCTCTATCCATTGCCCTTATTCTATTTTCTCGACTTCCCGTAGATGCTACATCATCTTCGTCTTATACCATTTGTCCTCGGTCTTACTATCGGCATCGTCGGCATCCTCTACGTACGACCCGACCAAAACATACAATACCGCTACCCCGTTCCCGATCAAGCCAAAGAGCTCGTTTACAAAGACCGCAATGGGCTATGCTTCCAGTATCTTCCCAAAGAAGTGGACTGCGATTCCAATGAAGGTAAACTAAAGTCGTTCCCGCTCAGCGTTTAATTAGGAGGGCGGCAGGGGCGGCAGGGGCTGAAGGGGCTGAAGGGGCTGAAGGGGCTTAAAGGAAGCAGGGACGGCAGGGGCGGCAGGGGCGGCAGGGGCTGGTGCGGGCATCGCAGAGAGAGAGGGGGCCGCCGCAGGCGGTACAATACCCATCGCTTGAATACGCTCGAGGGACACCTTTTTTGGTCGTTTATTGGGCACCTTACCTTGGGGAGGAGGAATAGGGGCCGCAGGCTGAATACCCTGGGCACGGAAGAGATCTCGCAATTCCATTAGGGTTTTACCTAAAAGGTTCTGCCCTCGCCAGTGTACCGGCACCTTTGCCCTCGGATCCTCCACCGCAATGCCAATGCCAAGGAGATCATCTCTTGGAAGATAAGCAGCGAGGAGCGCATCACCCGTTGCCAACAAACGGCTCTGGAGCTCGGGATACTGCATGAACTTGGCAAGATGAATGTCATACAAGTGGCGTTTTGTCTGTGCCGCCCACGCCTCTGGCGATTCCTTTACGTCCTCAAACGTATAGGACACCTGGGCCGGTGTAGGCGCGTCCATCACTCGACGGAATCCCTCATTGTCCTTAAACGATTTCGCCAGCTCCGCGGCCAATGCTTGTTTGGCACAATGGTATGTCATCGCGCGCAAGCGAATCTGGACGGGCCAATCCAGTGCCATAAAGCCATTTTCGTTTGCTTCTGCGTCCAGAATGAAGAGAACGGGCTTTTGCTGCTGCGACTGTTGTGACTGTTGTGGCTGCGGCTGCTGCTGTGACTGCGGCTGTTGTTGTGGAAGAGCCCCTTCGCGAACGTAGAGATCTTGGAGTTCATAGGGGGAAACCGTGCGAATGGCGACTGGATACGGGAACTTACGCTCTTCCGTGGGCTGTTGGAAATCAATACGACGGATCTGGTGTTTTTCCTTGGAGATGTACTGGAGAGGGAAACGAGTATACTGTAACTGGTGATCGGCCTGTTCCATTTGTCGGGTCAGCTCCAAGATCCGTTGGGGAGAACGATCCGGTCGCCGATACTCTTGGTGAAGCGCTTGATACGCGTCATCGTAGATCGCGGTTGCTTGCGCAATGTTCTCTTGACGCTGTTCCACCAGCGCATCAAGCTCTTCCAGTGAAGGGGGGCGATACGACGGGATCACAATCGTTCCTGCGACACCACCCGTCTTCGTACGCGTCACTAAATTTCCCTGATCATCATGGATATGATACATGGCTTTTGTATCCGTCAGGCCCTTCCCCAGCTCCTTGCTGCGATTCGCATAAAACGTTCGGAGTGCGTCCATCCTATGGGCTCCCAAGGTTTTATGCGGTGCTTTCTTTCTCCAGTGTGTAGGTAGCACAGGATGTCCATCGCCTATGCCCTACTCACCGCCGTATTCGTCTTCTTTGTCTCCCTCGGCGTCTTCACCCAATCCGCCTCCCCTACGTTCTGGGTCTTACTCTACGTGGCACTGCCCCTTCTGATCTATGGCGTGACGGTGCTTGTGACTGTGTTGGCACAATACTCGGCGTGTGATCAGGTTCGCATGGGCGATGTAGCAACAACAAGCGTGCCGAGCGCAGTCATGGCATGGGGAGCACTCTTACTGTCCTCCTTCTCCTGGTTCCGTCTTCCCATCGCCTCCGTCGTCGCTCCGCTTTTCCTTACGCCCGAGGCCTCCGCCAACGGCAAAACGTGTTGTACCTCCACTCCGTCCCTTAAGGAAGCCGAAGACGCTGAACCGATGATCCGCGGGGCAGCGCATGCGTTCTACTTGTTCTTCTCCACTCTCTTCGGTGTCATCATCAGTTGTGGCTTCTCTACGATGTGCTAAGCGTTCCTTCCGAATGCTCTCGCGTCTGCATTCGCAGCCGCTCAAGCGTTCCTTCCGAATGCTCTCGCGTCTGCATTCGCAGCCGCTCAAGCGTCCTCATTATACACCAGATTCGGGGCTTCCGGACCCAGATAGATGTATTTCGGGATGCCACGGCGCGCCGTTTCAGCGGCATCCAAAATGTAATATCCCTTCTTCATTTCCCCCTGATTCGCAGGCCGTTTCTTGATCGAGCTCGCCAAACTCTTGATCGAGACATTTTCCGGTTCCAGTTCCTCTGTGGGGATCATTACCTCTGCGGGGGCGAGGGCGATCGATTGACCTTCGGGGCCAAAGAGGGTAAGCACCAGGAGATAGGACAACATCGCCCACAAGATACTGAAGAGCCAGAAGGGTAGCCACGTATAACGGTCGGGATGACGGCCGAGACCGAACTCCTTCCACTCCCCCTCCTTGTTGAACATCAGTTCAGGCTTCAAATACAACACGACGGACACGCCGGCCAAGTACAATAGACCGGAATAGAGGAAGAGCTTCATTCTCCTTGTTCTGGATACAAAAAGGGCGCGGGGCGGGCGCTGTCTCTCAGTTCTCGCCCACTGTTCCAGTGGGCTTCGTACACCTTCGGCCTTTGGCCTAAGTCCTCGCCCACTGTTCCAGTGGGCTTCGTACACCTTCGACCTTTGGCCTCAGTGGGCTTCGTACACCTTCGACCTTTGGCCTCAGTCCTCCTCCCCATGCTGATCCATGTCATATCCCTGTCCCCATTCATCGATCGCATTCTCTTGAAACACGGGCAAGCCATAAACATCGTATTCACGACCCGCCGCGGGCAAGTCCTCTCCCGTAGAGACACCTGGAAAGTCAATCATACCCGAATCCAGACGGCGTACACGCTCCTGGTCATAAAAGTCCTTGTCATACATGTAAATCAGCTTCGTGCCACCCACGGCGTATTTTCCCAATCCTAGACGTCGATTGATCTTGTCAATGGCACGCTCTTCCTCTCCCGCCTCCATCAACTGCTTTACGACATGACTGCGCTCTTTCTCGACCTGATCAACCAACATGTCTCGGATCGTCTGGTCGTCAAACGCCAAACTCTCCTTCTTGTATCGCACCATCGCATCCACCGTAAAGAGGCGCAAGAGCTCCATCGACTTATTACCCACCTCTTGAATCGCAATGCGGGAAACAAACCCATCGGGTGCCTGACTGCCATCGAGAAATGCGGCGAGTGGAACATAGAAGAGATAGCGCTGAAAGTACTGGAGAGTCGTCTCATGTCCCGGTAGCGTCAGCGTCCGGATCTTGTCCCGGTAGGGCAATAGTGCCGCCCACTGGTCTCGGAGAAGCTCCATCTTGGCCCGTGCGAGATCAAGGGCGGGTACGGTCATATTGTACATATGAAGCTTGGGAGAAAGAGCGTAGTGCGGCTTGATGATCTTCGTCTTCAAGTCATCGATGTGCTGATCGGAGAAATCGGCGATCATCTCCTTGGGAAGAAAGAGCGATTCCACGGAGAATCCCGAGAGCATACGCTGTAGGGCGGTGATCCAATACGTCTGAAGAATCTGCCAATACGATGCCCATGACTGTTGTACCAAGCCGCGCATGGCGTCCAAGAGCGGACGCGTGGCGAGCGCTCCAAGGTGTCCCACCACCTCTTGTTCCGCCTCCTGTGCCATCTGAGAAAGGATACCCAACGCCTGAAGCACTTCGCCGCGCTTCTCCTCCGCATTCATGTTTGCGGGAATCCTTGCGAATTGATCCATTGTCATTTCCATCAGGTCACTCCATTCGGGAGATGGTGGAGGTTCAACGGCGCCGAACTCGGCCATGATGGTCGGGAACTGGATCTCGGCAGGGCGCGGAGGCGCTCGAACTTCATGCGCCAGATGAACACGATCCAAAAGCGGCACGAAGGCGGCTTGATCGGTTTGAACATTCTGCGAAGCGAGCGCGGGGCGACCCTCCGACTCCGCGTCCATCACCTTCGGATGTGTCGGGAACTGGAAACCACACCACATACAATGATGTGTCATATTGAGCTCGTGGGGACGACCGATACGGGGACCTTGGAAGCAGTAAGAGAGGAAGACACGGTAAAAGAGCTCTTTGTTCGGCTCGACGACCGCGACGGCTTCCGGTCGAGGATGGAACGAAGTGACAAGCGCCGGCGCATGTTCATTCGGTGTCAGAATACGGCGCGCCAGAGGTGGCATATCCTCGAGAGTTGACCATGCTTCTTGAGGAACAGCGAGGGCAGACATACAACACGTTGTCTCCAGAAAGGGCGAACCCGCAATGCGCTGTGTCGTCTCCTCCGCAAACGCATGTGCTCGACGAATCCAAAGACGTACGAGGGCGATCTCGCCCTTCGCCCCCATCTTCTCCGCAATCTCGGGAGCAATCGGATCCTCTGCGGCCTCGGCAGGGCTAGGTGCCGTCAAGGCAGGGAGAAACGTCGGGAAGACCATATCCCTCGGAATCTGATCATCTGCGGCAGACAGTTGGCCCATCACCTCCGCCATGTACTTTCGTCGCGCTTCCAGTGCCGCATAGTGCGCGGGATCCTTCGAAAGCACTTTACGCATCGAACCTAGAATCGCATCCTTCACTTTCTTCACACGCTCTTCATCCGCCCACTTATAGTATTCCGTCTCCGACCATGGAGGAGAACGCTCCTTTAACGACGCAATCGCACACGCCAAGTATTCCATACCATTGGTGTTTGTTTCATCGTCCAAAGGGAAACCGTCAAACGTCGACACCTTACAACCCGTCAAGCGATAGCGGATGACGTAGGGCGGCGTCTTGGTTTGGATGGCGAGGAGGAGGAAGGTCGCCGCATACGTAATCGTAGTACGCGCCAAATACGTCTTATAAGGCATCTGTTTGTTCAGCTTGGCGGCATTGTATTGCGCTTCACTGGGAACGTAAGTGCTGAGTGCATGAACCATTTGCGCGACCACGCGCTTCATATCCTCTTGTGTCAAGGAGACACCTACGCGCTCCGACAAGCGACGTACCACCAGCATGATCTGTTTCTCCTCGGCGGTCATCTCCCAGCGTTCGGTGTCTTCGACGTCAAGCTCGGATTCGGCACGCAACAAGGTTTCGATACGCTCCTCGGCCAGATCCTCGGCGTCCTCCAGGACTCTGCCGCCCTTCGGGCGACCCTCGTCGTCGAACTCCATACCGCGATCGAACTCCATGTCTTGAAAGCCCTGACCACAGTTGCGGCAAATGTAGCGGCCTTGGAACTGACCACCCGAACACGTCAAAATGATTTCCTTCACCAAGACATCCTTTTCTCGTGGATGTAGATACGCCTGTAGCTGTAAGCGCTCGTGAATGCACAGGAAGGCCTCTTTACAAAGATTACAGTGAAACCAATTCTCTTTGCGTTCGCCTTGGTAGCGTCGGAAGACTTTGGCGAGTTCGTGGAAGCGCTCCGTTTCGTCGCGGAGACGTCGGACACTGACCATGTCGGCGACATGCGGGCACTTGTTCTTTTTGGGGCGTTGGATGGCTTCGCGCTCTTTTTCCAGTTGGCGAATACGGCTCTGGAGACGCAACGACTCGGAATACTGGAGCTGGTAGGCGTCTTGAACCGCTTTCGTGATGCGGACGGGATCCCTGCCCGCAGTGACTTGAAAGAAATTGTCATGATGGCGAATGAGGTAGAGCGTCTTCCCAATGTCCGAGTCCGCGAGGGTCGGATTGCGACGCTGATAGTCTTCCAGTGCATTGACCAAGATCTCTTGGGAGGCGAGGGATGTCCATAGAGTGGTATCGGGAAGGAGGAGATTGGATGGGGGTGGTTGGTTCGCCTGTGATGCGAGAGCTTGACGAAGTCGGGTAAGAGCCGCAATGACTTGCTGTTGCGCGCCCTCCATCTTCTCGAGCAAGATGCGGTAAAGCGCGGGGTACAGTTCGTAACCGTCGAGTCCGTAGTGAACGAGGATCGGGAAGACGTCGGCCCATCCCAGTGGACGAAGGGTTATTCCTTGGACATAAGATGTCAAGGGGATCGAACCTAGTGCGCCACCGACCGCACGAAGGAGAATCAAACTCTGCGATGTCAAGTCCTCTTCGACCGCGGGTCCAATGGTCTCGAGAATATGACGCATGGTTTTCAGTCGTAGGTGGCTTCGTCCTGAATCCGTCGCAAGATGGTACGAACGTGTCTTACCAAGCGCGGAAAGGGTAGAGGGAGGAAACAAGAGATAGGAATCCAGTGGGGCGGCTTCGGCGGGAAGGAGGAGTTGACGACCTCGACCTCGTCCCTGGCCTCGGCGTTCTGCCTTGCGATAGGTTGGACCGAGAGCACGCTCCATACCGAAGGGGATAAGATCCAGACGGGGCCCTTCCTTCTGCGAATGGGAGGCTTCATAGCCTGGAACGGCTGGCTCGAGTGTGTACTGTCGGTCTCCCACCTCTTCGGCATAGGGAGGGTAGTTACGAAAGAATTCGGTATCACGGGGAAAGCTCTGACCGCCTGGAGCGCCGGAAGCGACCCATGTCGAGGAATACTCGCGAAGTGTCGCCGCCTGATCGATCCAGAAACGGATGGCGTCCTTTCCACCCGCCATCGGCGCCGCCGCACGCTCCACCATTTCCTTTAACTCGGCCTCGAAGGGCTGTGACATGCGTACACCCTCCACTTTCTCATCCTCGGCGTCCTCGGTGGGATACAGCCACTTGTCCACTTTAAGAACAGGGCGAGCCATGGGAGGTGCTTGCGCCAGTAGATCAGCGACATGTCGAATGGAGGCAGTGCTAGGGCCAAGGATCTCGCCATTGGGACCATAACGGATCGTTTCCTTATTCAACTGGAAGAGGGTCTCTACCAAAATACGGATACGACGAAGCGCGGCGGGATCGGTTTGGAGTGCGGGATCAAGAGAATGAATAAAGTCATTCATCGCATCCACTTTCTGGATGTAGTCGGGGATGCGCTGTTCGTAAGAGGCAGCCTCTCGGAAGACCACGGGGATGGTGATCTCGATGGGTTCCATCACCTCAATCGGCTCGGTCTCATTGGCATCATTGGCCTCTGCGTATGCATCATACTTCCCTTCGGCCTCATCGGCCTCTGCCTCCGCCTCCGCCTCCGCCTCCGCCTCTTTGGGCGCTTCTTTGCCATCTTCCACCTCGCCAACAAAGTCATTGATGCTAAAGATAAAATAGGGCAAGTCATAGGGTATACCTACACCACTGAACTCAATGCGATCCGTTTCTCCGTCATTCATGCGGATCTCAATGGCGTCTGTTTCAGAGTCCACGCCGATGATGGTAAAATCCATCGTCATATCGTTCTCACCGATGGCAGTCACCGTCTGACCCACCCGAAAGTCTTGCTGTTCGACAAACGCATCCGACAAGCGCTTGCGAATAACATATACCGCGGTGACACCATCTTCCTCTTTGTATTGTTCCTCGTCATCGGTTACCTCCAAATCAAAGTCATGAAGCTGGTCTGATACACCGTCTGGCTTGATGCGAATCAGCTCTTCGCTACGGTAATAGACCGTACCCTTCGTCTGGCCCTTGTATTTCTTCGACTCAATCATGACATAGTCGCCGAGTTCCACAAAGAGGAAGCGATCATCGGTCGGTAGGGGTGGTGCAGCGATTTGAATGGATGTATCTGCGGCAGCAACAGGCGCACGCTCGATAAGAACGTATTCGCCTGTTTCTGGATCATACTCGTAGTCGTTCTCGGCGTTGGAGTAGGCCGGCTGCGCTGGCATCGGCTGGAAAGAGGGCATCGGCTGGAAAGAGGGCATCGGCTGGAAGGCAGCAACAGGCTCACGCTCGATAAGAACGTATTCGCCTGTTTCTGGATCATACTCGTAGTCGTTCTCGGTATAGGGGTCGCCCGCATATTCGTTCTCGGCGTCCATTCCCTATCCATGCGAGGGAGATTCTATGTTCCCTACACTGCGCGTCAGTATAAAGACTCTCATCGGCGTCTTACGCAACCATGTCGGTATCGAGTCGTGTGTTACTGTTTGAAGAATGGCGTGCCGCCTGCCCTACGTGGGAAGATCTTCGGGCACGCATCGAAGCCGATGACGCGCTCCGTGTGGTAGACGAGACAGACGAGGTCTGTATTGTGCGCTATGAAAAAGGGGGATCTGGGGTTATTGAGCCGTGGACACGATCAGTGGTATGGGACAAGGTTCGCCACGTTCCGTTATCGGTAGCACCGCCGAAGGCGGCGGCTGGGCCATGTCCGTGGGAATCGATGACGTGCTCGGAAGCTAGAACCGCGATACAACATGGTGAACTATCCGTCGAGCGGTACGAAGATGGGTTTATGATTCAGGTGTATCGTGCGGTGGTCGATGGGCTGCCCGCGCCTTTCCAAATCGCGAGTCGTTCTCGTCGGGGCGCATCCGGAACCTTTTACACCACGAAAACACTGGCAGCGCTATTTCAAGAGGCGTATGGAGCTCAAGAGGTATCGCAGGATCTAGAGTCGGAATCCGTCACAGAAGGCACAGTTGCCCAGTTCTGGAGTTACGTCGTCCAGCATCCGGAACATCGCGTTGTTGAACCCATTACGACTCCTCGTGTTCTCCTTGTTCAACGGGGTGCCGTCTCCACTTCGGGAGCGGTAACCGTATGGGATGGCATCACAGGGTCAATTGATCTTCCCGAGGGAGATGCGCGCTTAGGAGATGTATTGCGTCAACGACTACACGACGAGCCGTGGTGGTTTCGCGGCATTGTTCTGAAGGACCGAATGGGCCAACGATGGCGTTTTCGTTCGGAGAAATACATGGCGATACGATCGTTACGCGGGAATGAATCCAGTGTATACGAGCGCTACGCTCGCCTGTTTACTCAGAACTTGACGGCGGTGTATTACGAGTATTATCCCGAGGACATGATCCCCTTCTCGCTCTGCGGTGTCTTTTTAAATGACGTGATCCTTCGGCTCCATCAATGGTATATGGGTCTCTATGTCCGTCGCGACCTCTTCTTCGCTCAGATCCCGCGAGTGTATCGACCGCACTTATATGCACTTCATGGTGTCTATCTTAGTGCGCTTCGGCCTCAGGGTCGTCGTGTGGCGGATCATGACATTCGTGTCTATCTGATGGGTCAGCCTCCGAGTCGTCTCGCGTTCCTTATTCGTCAGCACCAAGAATCATATCATTCGCGACCGGTGTCGGGGGCTTCCGCAGGTCTTTAAGTGGCTCTTGGGCTTGGGCTTGGGCTTGGGCTTGGGCTTGGGCTTGGGCCTTACCCCACGACATCCCCCTCCCGAGACAGTAATCGACGTGTCCGAGCTCGATGATCTCCCCGCGATCGATTGCGGCCCTCCATGCTGCGGTGGGTCCGATGGTATAGGTCGCCTGCCAGTCAGAATGATAAACAACATCATCCATGATCAAGAGTGTGTTCGGTGCACGCTGGGCGAGTACTAAGGCGTGTTCGAGATCCTGGCGCGCGATGGGTTCGTCGTGTCCTCCATCGATCCAAATCACATCCGCGGTGGCGTTCGGATGATCCTGGAGATACGTCGGGAAGGTTCGGGTTGAATCGCCCAGAAGGAGCGTGTGACGCCCTGGATAGCGATCGTCGATGTACTGCTTTGCGGTCGTAATATAGGGGTGACATCCAATGTCCAAGGAGATCACCCGTGTATGTGGATGCTGTAAGAAGCACTCGGCTGAATTTCCCGTATTAAAACCAATCTCGAGCACGGTTCGGACAGGAGGACGTGTTAGGTAGTAGAGCGAATGCGCCTGTAAAAAGTTCCCATGGCTGCCACCCTCCAGATCTCGGTAGCCCCGTTCTGTCAAATGTTCTATGACCGTGGTCATCTTGCGATCCAACGCATCAACGAGACTTAAACCCTGTTTCTGACCCCTGGGACACAGGACAACGCGCGAGATGAGCACAACCGCTATCGGGATTGATTTGGGTACGACCTACAGCTGTGTTGCCGTATGGCAGAATGACCGTGTCGAAGTCATCGCCAACGAGCACGGTAATCGTACCACGCCGTCTTATGTCGCGTTTCAGGGCGACGAGCGCTTGATCGGTGATGCGGCGAAGAACCAGGCATCGGCGAATCCTCGAAATACGGTCTTTGACGCCAAGCGCTTGATCGGTCGGCCGTTCCAGGATCCCGCGATTCAAGCCGATCTGCCTCACTGGCCGTTTACCGTCAAAGCGGGTGGGTCAGGCGCAGCCGCCATCGAGGTAGAAGTCGATGGAGCGCCTCGAATGTTCTTGCCTGAAGAGATCTCGGCGATGGTGCTGACGAAGATGAAAGCCACCGCGGAGGCGTATCTCGGTCACGAGGTTCGCGACGCCGTCGTTACCGTTCCCGCCTATTTCAATGATTCCCAGCGTCAGGCGACGAAGGACGCGGGTACAATCGCGGGTCTGAACGTGCTACGCATCATCAACGAGCCGACCGCGGCCGCACTGGCGTACGGCTTGGACAAGAAGAGCGAAGGGGAACAGATCATCGTGGTGTTCGATGTTGGCGGTGGAACGTCGGATGTTTCGCTGATTAGTATCGAGGATGGTGTCTTTGAAGTGAAAGCGACATCGGGAAATGGTCACCTTGGCGGTGAAGACTTTGACCATCAGCTCGTCGAGTACTGTATCGGCGAGTTCGAGCGAAAGAACAAAGCGCTAGCGGGCCAAGCGCGTGCGTCCCCTCGTGCGCTTCGTCGGCTTCGTACGGCATGTGAACGCGCCAAGCGTGCGCTTTCGTCGTCCACTCAAGCAACCATCGAGGTGGATGCGTTCGTCGAGGGCGTGGATTTAAATGTGACCGTGTCGCGTGCGCGCTTTGAAGCGGTTTGCGAGTCGCTGTTTCGTCAAACGATCGCGCCCCTTGAAAATGTCTTACGAGACGCCATGATGTCAAAGACGGATGTTCACGAAGTCGTGATGGTGGGCGGGTCCACACGCATTCCGAAGATCCGCGAAATGGTATCGGCCTTTTTCCACGGCAAGCGCTTGAACGATTCGGTTCATCCCGACGAGGCGGTGGCGTACGGTGCAGCCATTCAGGCGCACATTCTGACCGCGGGGCGAGCGGGCGCGGATCGTACTTCGGATCTCATCTTACTGGATGTTACCCCGCTCTCCCTCGGCTTGGAAACGGCGGGAGGGGTGATGACACCGCTCATCAAGCGCAACACTACCATACCCACGAAGAAGTCGCAAGTGTTCTCGACCTATGCGGACAATCAGAGCAGTGTGCTCATCCAAGTCTTTGAAGGCGAACGACCGTTCACGCGCGACTGCCACGCCCTTGGGACCTTTAAGCTCGATGGCATCCCTCCATTGCCCCGTGGTGCACCGCAGATCGAGGTGTCGTTTGATGTGGATGCGAATGGTATTCTGAATGTATCGGCGGTGGAGAAATCGACGGGGAAGTCGCAGGCCATTACGATCACGAACGACAAGGGTCGAATGTCCAAGGAGGAGATCGAGCGACGAGTGAAGGAGGCGGAGACGTTTGCAGAGGCGGACAAAGCACGAATGGAGCGCGTCGAGGCAAAGAACCAGTTGGAGACGTATTTGTATCAGGCACGTAATGCGGTTCAAGAGGAGAAGGTACGGGAGGTTCTCGGGGCACAAGCGCGGGAGGTAGAAGAGTGGGTGACGGCCGATTTAGCATGGCTCGAGGATCATCCCGACGAGAGCGCGGAGGTGTATCAGACACGAAAGAGCGAAGCAGAGGGACGCATCCGGCCTGTACTCGCTCAGCTCTATCGGGACTCCGTAGGTGCGGGCGTGGATGCGTCCGCCAGCGAAGTAGATTAAAGCCGAGTCGTGTAGAAGACGTGAAATGGATCTCCAGTGGTTAAGTGTCGCCAAGACGGCGGAGGAAGAGAAGCAACAGTTTGACAAGCTCTATGGCATGCTTGTCCAGCTGTCTAAGAAGGGGTCTCCCGTGGCGCCTACTGTCCCCTTTGCCGCTACTGTCCCTTCTGCCGCTGCTACTGTCACTGTCGTAGACCCCGTCAAAGACGAATTCACTGCGGTCAAAGAAGATCTATTAGCGAACTTTAAAGCGCTGTCGGTGGGCGGAGATCTCGCGATCCCTGCGCTCGAGACATGTTCCGGATGCCAGCAATCATTTTACTCGGAAGCGGAGCGCGTCAAGCACCTCGAGAGTGCGGCGGCGTGTGCGGAATGGTGTGCGCGTCGGTTGACTACCGAAGCGTGGATGTCCGAACCCTTCTTCGCTCGACTCGATCGAGGCGTGGCGACACTCCGTAAAGGGAAGACGTGTCGTTTCTGTCACAAGAGTGTTGCCACGGGACGCACTGGGCTCGAGAAGCACTTTGCGCAATCTGCGGTATGCCAGCGATTGGCGCATATCGCCTTTCGGGAATGGGCTGTGACTCCAGTGGAACATAAAGAATAACATACATCACCCAGTACGATTCAATGATCTATTTGATTCTTACTGCGTCGTTAACGAATCAGGTCGGTTATGTGGCGGCCGAAGACCGCGCGGCACGATATCAGTACGCCATTCAAGAGACACTTCGACATGTCCCCTCTGGCGTCCAAGTGATTGCGGTGGAGAATACGAGCGGCGGACAGTGGGGCGGAGAGTGGCGTCCAGCCATCGAAGTGATTCATACGGACAATGGACATCTTCGCATGCGCAACAAGGGCGTGAACGAGTGGCTGGACATCTTGGAAGTCATTCGGCAGAAGGGTATGACAGATCAGGACATTGTCGTGAAACTGACGGGTCGGTATCGCTTGCTCTCCCCGTGGATCTTTGAAGAAGTGGAGCGCACCGCGAAACAGTACGATGTTTGGATGCGCTTCCTCAATGTGGCAACGGGTCAGGAGGATCCCGCGGACGGCGTGATGGGATGCTTTGCGGCGCGTGTCTCTGCGTTGCGCTATTTGTCATGGTCGTGGATGAACTTGCGAGATTCACCAGAAAGGGCGCTTGTTGCCCATCTGCGCTCGTCCGTCTCGGCGGACCGTATCTGCGCCATGGAGCGTCTCGATGTGGAATGCGTCTTCTCGGAAGATGGTCGAGTGGTGCGAGTGTAAACCGCAATTCTTTCATGTCTACGAACCAGAATGGCCGACGTCTGGGATGTCTGGAAAGCGACGGAAGGCCAGCGATGGCGTGCATGGTGGATCGCTCGACACCCGCCCGAGGTAGGGGGCGCATCATGGTCCTTGTTGTTTGAAGGCGGTAAAGAGATACGTCCGCGCTTGTTCACCTGGTTATGGGAATGCCTGGCTCCTGATCAGCCGGTATGCGCCGAGGCGGGTTTTATCGTAGAATGCGTCCATGTCGCCACCCTCATTCTCGACGATTTGCCTTGGATGGATGATGCGACGGAACGTCGGGGGCGGCCCGCGCTTCATCGGGTGTTCTCTGTGCGCAAGGCGCTGCTCTTGGCGGTGGATGTTCTCGCAATGGCATGGGAAGTCATTCAAGTCACTCCATGGCTGCGTAACCAATGGGAGGCAGAACCGGAACGATGGCGCGCGTGGGGCCGAGAGATCGCTTACGGGCTCTGGATGGGTCAATGGTGGGATTTGTCGACAGCGTCTGATGGCATCACCGCTTACGAACGCGCGGCACTCAAAACGGGAACACTCTTTGAAGCGGTGGCCAAAGGAGTGGCATGGGCTCATGGGATGGATGGTGCATGGTGGGGTGCATGGGGGCGCACGGTAGGCGTTCTCTTCCAGTGGGTGGATGACGCCGATGATCTCGAAGAGGACCGACGGACGGGGAAGCCGAATGCGTGGAACGAGCCGGGAACGACAGAACGCTACCGCGAAGAATGGCAACGCGTGGTCCAAGGCGCCGGGAGCGCATGGAAAACCCCCTTCGGTGAAAGGCTATATCGCTATCTTTCTCGACCTCTTGGATCAAGGGGCGCAGAAGCTAAAATCCTAACGAGCGTCATTGGCATTGGAGATATATGGCCTAATGGGTCTAGTGTGTTGCGCGTACTTGGTCCCGTCAGTCCCGTCAGTCCCGTCAGTCCCGCCGATGGTCTTGGTATCGCCTTCTTACGTTGGTTTGCGCCCTTATTTCGTTCTGAATCCTTCGACCTCCCCTTTGAGGACTTAGATGCCCTTTGTCTATGGGGCATTGATGAGGAGAAATGGTCTTCTATCCTTGAAACGCGATGGCCTGCGATCGCTCCCGCGATTCAGTGGATGGAACGCCATCTCTCGGCTTCCTAGATGGCAGGGATCGGAGGAGTAACAATGGACGTAGCAGATACAGTAGCGGTGGGATTGCTCGGTATGCTGACCAAGATATTTGACGATATCGTGGATCAGAAATGGCCTGTTTCGGACGATGTGGTTTATACGCTACAGAACGCCATCCTTTTGCTCTACGTCTTTGTCAGTGTGGGTGACATATACTTTTCGTATTCATGTTTGTTTGTGATTCTCTTGAATGGTGGGTTCGACCACCCCTTTTGGCGCTCCCTATTCCCTGTCACCGTTGTGCTATTTCTGACCGCGGTCGCATCAGGGGATTCCGAGGGATGGCTCCTTATGCGCCTCCTTCTGTCTACGATAGGCGTAATCGGCGTATTGGGCGTGGCATACATGGAAGAGCTTGCCTTCCCTGAAGAAGCCAGTCGGCGCAAACGGATGGCGCGTGTCGTCACCGTCCTCTTTATGGTCGCACTCCTCTGCTTCCTCCCGTCTCTCCCACTCCCGACGTTTTCCGTGGTGCCCATAAAAAAGACCCTTTGGATCATGGTGGGGTATCTTATAACCAGTGTGGGCATTCAAACCGTTCAAATGGCGGGGGCTGCTGACGCTTGCGCGGCTTGAGCCGCTTTCGCCGCACGAGCCTGTTTCGCACGAAGTGCGGCAGCGGGATTTACGGGGCGTGGAATGCGACCGACTGACTTGGCAGGTACGCCCGTCGAGGCAGGGGCACCCGTCGCAGCAGTAGAAGCAGCCCACGCCTGACGCATCGCTTGAAAGAGTCCGACACAACCACGCGCAGCTGCTGCGATGGCCGCGCGTGCCGTCGACTCCTTGCCATCCTCCACACCGATACGGATCACCATCTCGTCGCGGAGAGGATGGGGCACAGAGAAGCCGGCATACGTAATCTTAGGAGCCGCTTGACCTTGGACGTGATGCTCGACCAACCAGGTCTGAAGGAGATTGCCGAGTGTGTGATCGTGTCCGCGGAAGAGGAAGTCATAACCCACCATGCGACAATCCGCATGGCGGATCGTGATCTCCGCGGGCAACGCACCCGTCTGCAGATTGACATAGCGGCTACACATGTTCTCTCCGACTTCACACGCACGCTTCACAATGTACTGGGGCGTGAGCACACCGACGCTCTCGATGGTAAAGTCGTAGCTGTAGGGCTCGCCGGTTGCGTTGATCTTGTAACAACGCTTGATCTCCATCGTGCGATATTCGCGCTCCAGCGCCGCGAAACGCTCCGAACCACGCTCTACACCGCCCGCCTTCTTGGTGTGAACGAGCCAGTGCTCCATGAGTGCCTGGATACGCTGCGGGTCATCATCCGGCGTGTACTCGTAAGTACACTGGGACACGGGAATGAAGCGCGCATGTTCGCGCCCCGTGCCTCTCGTCGCCTTTGCCACCAACTCGATATGAGCCAGCGAGGAGCCCGTTCCTGGAGGAAGAGACGCCAAGAGACACGTTTGGCGCGTCAGCGGGTGGGGCGGGAAGAAACGGTCTGCGGACTCGGACTCGGGCTCCACAACCGCAGCCTCCTTCTCGTCTTCTGGCTGCTGCGGCTGCGGTTGCGTCAAGCGCTTCACCGTAAAGTCCGATGCGGTCACATGGCGGATTTCATCCGGCGAACCCTCCACCGACAAGTAGAACTGGTATTCGTCTTCCTTCCATGTCAGTGGCTCCGTAACATGAAGAGGGAGCAACCCAATGCGCGCTGCTAACATCTCGTTGGTCATCGGGGTATCATTGCGTTTCACTACGACATCCGTGGTTGTGCCGACGGAGGTCATATCGGCACGAAAGGATACGGTTTCGACACCCGTAAGGATCAGACGACGCAGGGTGTTGGCATAGGAGACATGAATCGGCGAGAGGGTGAACGTCGCGGTGCGATCATTGACCGCCTTGAGATTCGTGAACTGGATCGCGCGTGCCATACTGTAGAAGCGAGAGACTATACCTTAGATTCTGATTCCTGGGCGGTCGTCGATTTTTTCAGGGAGTTCTATGTCGAGGGCGGATGTGTTGCGTTTGCGTGTGATGACCAGAAAAGGTAGAGGAAAGGAGAGAGAGGCGTCGCCGATGAGTCAACCTGCTCCCATTCATATCTGCTTCTATTCCACGCGATGCCAGTGGTCGAAAGCATTCCTCGAACAGCTCGCCGACACTCCGTATTACAAAGACTTCCGCTTCATCTGCGTGGATCCCAGTCCACAACGTCCCCCTCTCCCAACGTGGCTGAAACAGACGCCGACGCTGGTCATTCGAGGCAAGTCGGAACCCCTTACGGATGCGGAGGTGATGAACTGGCTGTCGGAACAACGTATCCGTCAAGGTCCCGCGCGGGCAGCGGGTGCGGAAGAGGTAGAACCCGACCCCTATCTCGCCAGTGAAATGGGCGGCAGCCTCGGTGACTCGTATTCCTTCTTAGACGATGATACTTCGGCGCAGGGGAATGGTGGTACGCGCGTGACACACAACTTCCAGTTCCTTCACGGTCAGGGCGCGGTCAGCACCAAGGAGGCTACCAGTTTCCAAGCTTCACAAACCAGTCTGAAGCGGAGCAAGAAGGAGGAGCTCCTCGATCAGCAAATGGAGCAGTACATGAAAGCACGTGATCAAGGCATGCCCCAACGCATCGCTCGCCAGTGAGATGGCGATGGACACACAAGAACATAAAGCCCCGCTACACCCTTTTGGTCACAGAGTTCCCCTAGCAATGTCGGTCTTGAGTGCGTTCACCACCCAACTGGTTCAGTTCTTTGAAGAGCTGTGTACGGCGTTTCCGGAAGAACGAGACATCCGAATGGCGACGGAGGCCATTCGAGGCGCGAAGAAGATCAATCCGCGACTGTTGTTGGATCTGTATCAGGAGCATGTCTACAAGGGCGCGGCGGAGGCCATCTATGCCCGTGACTTTCATCAGGTTCGTCAGTACGCACAGCGCAAGGTGGAACATCAGTTCAATGATATGATGTGTGCGCTGTCACTCTTTGATAAGCACTGGGAAACGATGGGGGAGAGCAATCAGGAGGTCATTTGGAAGTATCTGAAGGTGTTGTGTTTGCTGTGCGAAAAAGCCCACGCTGTAAATACCTTGTAAGGGCGTAGAATGGAGTCCGCCTCTGCTGCCTCTGATGCCTCTTCGGCTTCGACCGCTGTTCCCTCCCTCTTTCAAACCAAGTATGTAGAGTTCATCGACGACCTACTCGGCGCTTTTCCGGAACGGGCGACGGAGATTCAGGCGGCACGTGATCTTGAACCAGCCGTTCGGGTGGAGCGCTTCCGAAACGAAGTCCAGTCGACCGTACCCCTGACGCCTACGGAGCCTCCTCCTTTTCTCTTGCCGGGTGTGGCCCTTGAAGCTGACATGTGGGCCGTTCTTCCCTCTACGACGCAACAGGCGATTCATGATCATTTGCGAATTCTGTCGATGTGTGCGATGATGGAGCTTGATCCGACCGAGTTGCCTGAATGGGAGGAACAGATGAAGGTACTGCGGGAGTCGTTTGAGAATGGTGGGCGCTGGGAGGAGGTCATGAAGACCTTTTCGTCATTCTTCTCGAGCTTTTCGAGAGACGCAGACGCAGACGCAGCCGATGGAAAGGAGGAGAAGGGAGACAGTGGGGCCAGTCCGTTCCCGAAGCTGCCTGAGCGATTCCTGAAGGGTCAGCTGGCTCGACTGGCACAGGAGATTGTCAAGGACATCACGCCTGAAGATCTAGGGATTACTCCGGAGCAAATCACCGAGTGCGAGAAGAATCCAACCCAGGCGTTTCATATGTTGTTCTCGAGCTTTACGAAGCAACCGGGTATGCTCCAGAAAACGATTGCGAAGATCGGGAAGCGTTTACAGCAAAAGATTGCTTCGGGAGCCATTCGACCCCAGGACATCGCCAAAGAGGCGGAGGAACTGATGAAGGAGTTTGCGGGGAATGCGTCGTTTGTGGAGATGATGGAGAGTATGAAGAGCACGTTTGGAGGGCTTGGGGATCTCGGTCTTGGTGCGGGTGGTGCTGGGGCGCGGGAGAGCAGTTCACGCTTATCCATGGTCCGTGATCGTCTCCGCAGGAAACTGGAGAAGACGGCAGCCGCGGCCACTGGAGCCGCAACATCAAAGCCGAAAAAGAAGAAGTAAGGATAGAATGGCCTGTGAAGCCCCCTTTTGGCAATACCCTTCTGTGCTCTTTGAACACTTCGCCTTGACCTATGAAGCCAAGTGTCCACATTCCGCATGGAACTTCCTGGCGCGCATCGTAATCTTATCGCTGTTCGTTGGCATGGTAGGAAGCGCACTGGGTGGCCTGATGGTCATCCCCATTGCGGCATTGTTCGGCTTTCTTACCGCATTCGCGCTGATCATGGCGCCTCGATCGCCACATTGGGGTGAATACAAAGAATTGCCGATGAGCCAAGTGGTTGACCCTTCGGGTAAGTTGGTTGACCCTTCGGGTAAGTTGGTTGACCCTTCGGGTAAGTTGGTTGACCCGCCCCGCGTGGACCCTCACGCGTACATCACACCTTTAAAGGAACACTTTGTGAATGGTGGGTCTCCCGCACCCATCGAGGATCCCGTCGGTCAGGAAGCAATCGATGCGGCGCCCTACTCCGGTCCAGCGCTCCCTGAACACACCCCTCCTACGTCTCGTAACCCTTTCATGAACATCTTGCTCGACGAGATCAAGTATCAGCCCCATCGACCGCCTGCGGCGCCTGTGACCCATTCCGCTGTTGAGCAGGTCATGGATGATTACTTCCGTATCCAGTGGCATTCGGATCCCACGGATGTCTATGGAAAGAAGCAGGGTCAACGCCAGTTCATCACCCAGCCGATCACAACCGTGCCGAATGATCAAGGAGGGTTTGCGGACTGGCTGTATAAGATACCGGGTAAGACGTGTAAAGAGGGTGGTCGACCCGCATGCCTCGCAATGACGGAGAACGGTCACATTCCGTGGATGTCGCAGGCCTAACTCCTCCCTTGGAGCACCTAAAAACGTGGAGGCGCCTACTACCTTTCTAATAGGCTAAGTGGGGGCGTTCCGCCTCCACGTTTTTATGACAGACATCTATAGAGAATCATGGAGATCAATCGTCTGACCCATTCCCGTGATGATTTGGCCGGTATGGAATCCTTCTACGCCCAATCGGTCGGACCCGGTCGATATATGACCACCAACCTTGTACCAAGGGCTACCGGCGTCAACCCTCTCGCCGTGGATCAACTCTTGATCTATCCCCGCGAAGGCTTCGGCTTCAACAATGCTTCCATCGACGCCGATTCCGTGCTCCGCAATCAACCGTCGTTCAAGAACAACCGTTGCCAGATCCGTCCCCAGACGCGTCCGTTCTTGACCGTTCCCTTTATGGCCGGTGGCAATCCTTCACGCGACGTCGAGAGTCTCCTGCTCCACTCGGAACAAGTCCGCATGGGCAAAGAATGCGGTACGGTGACGGAGACCTTCTTTCCTCAACAGTACACACCCATGATCCCGATGCTGAAGCAAAATGTCCAGAATCCTAAGAATCTGATCCCGGAAGTTGCCGCACCCGGCTGGATCCATGGCGGCATCCCGTCGCGCTCGTACTTGCGAGATGTGAACTGTTAAGCGGGCGAAGCACGCGGTCCCTTCGGTTAAGCGGGCGAAGCACGCGGTCCCTTCCCCGAACACCGCAAAAAATACGCGCATCACGTAGAACACAATGTCCAAAATCGACGCCGTTGAAGGCAAAATCGAGATCGTTCAAGGCGACGAGAAGGATCAGAAAGAGGAGGCGAAGGAAGAGCCCAAGCAGCGTCGTAAGCGGCGCACGGCAGAGCAGATCCTCGCGAACCAGAAAAAGGAACTTGAAGAGAAACTGAAACGCGCGGAAGCCAAGTTTCTGGCCACCAGCATGAAACAGATCGCAAAGAAGGAGGCGAAGAAGCTCAGTCGTGAAAAGAAGCGCGATGCCGGGCGCGACGAGATCAAAGCCGCTCTCGAGCAAAGGATTCGAAACGCTGGTCGCAACGAACTCCTCCCCTACGTCAAGATCCCTCTGCGTGGTGCCAAGATGAACAAGCTGAACACGTACTTCAATGTGACCAAATCTCGCTACTATCGAGAGTACAAGGATCCAGTAACCAAGAAGCGTGTGGCGACCTCATGGCAGCGCGATATGTTGCGGAGAGCGAGGGAGAACTATCCTACCGAGGGCTTGAACCAGTACATGAAGTTCTACACCGGCGAGAAGAACTACGAGAAGCTGATCGCCAAAGCCCGAGAGCGCCGCAACAAGAATGTCGGAAAGACCCAGAGAACCACAAACCGTGGACGCATTCTCGAGATGGCACGGGAGGCACTGGGATTGGATGAAACCGCCGTCAAGAAGGCCGTATGTATCCGCACCGCCAAGAAGAAGAATGACAAGAAATAAAACACCCTTCGGTTAGATTGGATCGATCCAGTAGATGTCTCTCTCTGAAGCCTTCGAACCACTTGTCGGTGGACACTGGGAAACCAAAGAGAATCCTCAGCGCTACGATCAATTGGCCTCGCAAGAACGCCATCCCGAACCCCGTCGGCACATCCTTGGCCTCGTCGGTGGTAATGAAGTCAGTCGCATCCGCGGTCTACAAGTCGATCTCGAATCGGACCTCCGACGCATCCACTACCCGCTGACCTTCGCCCCTTGGCGCCAGTATCAACCCCCGCAACGTGGTCAAACAGAGCTGAAGCGTAGCAACGTAAAGGGCGATGTGGCTATCGATATCCGCAAAGACCACTTACCGGCTTACCAAATGTGGGCGTATCCGTCTGTGGTGGCACCCGCTCCCATGGTCAATGAAGTATGTGTTCGGCCTGAGAAATACTGAACCGAAGGTTCAGTATCCCACTACGCTTCGTCGGCCTGTCGGCCTCCTCGCTTGAACGTTACTAAGCCTGTACGCTTCGTCGGCCTGTCGGCCTCCCCCGTGTTCTTTAACACCCTCCTCCGTTTTATCGACTTTATAAGAAGGCGATAAAGCAGAGATGTCCGGCTGTGTGGTACAACAAGCCCTTACCCGTCTACGGAACGACCCGTTCCATCAAGTGGATGACATGCGCATCACGTCGTATGCCAGTCGCTACTATCTGAATCCACCCGCTGCGAACTGTCCCACCACCTTCCCCGTCAACTCCACCACCCGCATCCAAAAGAGTGGTGCATCCTGGGTCGAGGGAGAATGGAAGACAGACGTGGAATCTGACCTGAAAGGTATCTCGCGCTTCTCCTCCAAGATCCGCGGCCAACAAGGTCACTACCATCCAGATCGAAACGCGATGAACCAAAAAGAAAAGGGGCACGCTCAAGATGAAAACGTACCCCTTACTTTTGCTCGATTGGTCGACCCTCCCTGTACCCTCCGCGCCACGGGATGGAATCGCTGGCATCCCCTCTTCCGCAACCCACAGGAAACCTTCGAAACACCCTTCGACTTCTTCATACCCTCCCGCGACCTCGACAAAGAGAAGTATAATACCCATTCGGAGGCGTCGTGCTTCCACTCCCGCTACCAACCCGCGCTAGGAGAACTGGAGGGCGTCGCACGCCGTGCTTAGCGTTGACGCAGTGCAGTGCGCAACCACTCCATTTGCGGATCATGTGCTAGTGCGAAACCCAGATCCAACGTCTTCCGACGCATCGACTCTTGGGTCCCCGCCATCGGATGCGCCTCCAACTCCATCAACAGGCGCTGATTCTCTCGCTGGGTCATCGCCACAAAGTCGGCAGGTTGCCATTGACGCAACTCGGCCACATTCGCAACAAGCAGTTCACGGAACCGATCCAACGACAAATAAGGTCGTCGGGTCGAGCCCGAGCGCACCGGCCTCGCAGGCTGTCGATACGCTTCGACAAATGCCTGAAGATAAGGATGAACAAGGAGCTGGGGATCTTCGGCGTACTCCATGGGACGCACACGGTTGATCTCTTGAAAGTACTGAATGACCTCCGCCTCCGAATCCATCTCGCGCTCCGTCACCGTCACTACAAAGTCCAATTCCGGACCCGCCGCGGTCAACACATCCCGCAAGATCCGAATACGGTGCTGACCATCCACGACATACGACCGCTTCACGAGCTCTCCCTTCTCCTCCTCTTCGTAACTGACAATGCGATAGCCCGAATCCAGGCGACGAATATCCTCTACACTCTCTCGCAGACGCTGGACATGCTCCAGATCAATGATGCGATTGCCCTTCCATATCGGGATATGGCAAAGTGCACGCGCCGAGATGCGATAGAGGACGGAACCGTCGTGATACGTGTGTAAATGCTCCATTTATAGGTGTCACCAAATGCGAGCTTTATGCTCTCTACGCCTTCTCTTCCTCCGGCGTCAACAACCACATATGATAGCGCTTCATCGTCACCAGCTTCTGATGCCCCTTGATCCAGTTAAAATGAACGAGAACGGCATCGGCCGCCATACGAGGGCTTTTGAGAAACACGCGACCATTGGGATAGAGGGCGAGTGGTAGGGCTCGATGGCGACAGGTGGTAGCCACCCAGCGATTGACATACGTCTGATCATTGTTGTCAAAGGCACACGCCGCCCAACGCTCCTTGACTCGCGCCGGTTCATAACACTGGATCGTTTGCGGCGTGGAACGAATCCAGAGATATCCCGTACACAGATTCGACGTGTCAGCGTCCTCGGATGCATCGTTTTGGATCAAGAGGTCGGCGGTAGCCATGCGCTCCTCCAGATCGGGTCGAGGATCCCGCAAGAAAACCACATCACCGTCCACCATCCAGACATGTCGGCCCTGTTCGAGAAGCCGATGGACGACGTGGAGCTTGGTCGCACAAATCTGATCATAGCCCTTCGTATTCCAGGGACAGAACGCAGCGAGCGCATCATGATCCTCGCACGTCGTTTGATAGCCCTTGGCGGCGAGAACGGTCGCCGCGTGGCGATCCATACAGACCACCATCATCTGACGATCCAAACCATACGGCTGGAGACTCTTGAGGAGATTGAGGGTGTACAAGAGGTAGCCCGTGTTCGTCACGGTCACCAACGTCGTTTGTTCCATCGGTCTCGTGTGGCCAGTGAACGCCATCGGCGCTTAGGCAGAAAAAAGGAAAGATAGGAACAGGTAGGATGGAGATCGCCGCATTGTCCGGTTTGCTCGGTTTAGGATATCTCGTCTCGAAAGCGAGCGGTCGAAAGAATCACCCTGACTCTTCTTCTGTCTCTTCCGTCTCTTCTGTCTCTTCTACAACCAGTCAACGCACCGCCGCGCCCTCCGATCACGCCGCGGCACTCTTCCAACGCCCACGGATCCAGGAGGCATTCCAACCGACAGGACGAGGGCAAGAGCCCTTCCAACCCGCCGCTCGCGGTCGCAATGCGGATCCCTTAACGGTTGCCCCGAAAGGCGCTTCGGCCACTGGCTTCGGACCCGAACTCGATCAACTTTTTGATGGCGCAGCGTCCAGAGCTCCTCAGGCTCCCTATGGCAACGCCTTCGATTACGCAACACAGACTCACGCATCCACCGGCCACACAGGACAGCCCCAGCCCATCGATTCCAGTGTCGCCATGATGGAATATCGCTCCGACCACATCGAAGCAGCACCGCAGTACATCGACGCCGACTATGTCGTTAGCCCCTTATCCGGCCAGCGCATACCGTCCAGCGAATTCAAGCACAACAACATGCAGCCGTTCATCAAAGACAAGAATCGCCAGAACATGCGTGCGACGGCCAACACGGGCATCCTCGACGCCCTCAACGGTGGCGGATCGACCCAGATCAAAAAGCGCGAAGTGGAGAACATGTTCGCCAACGCCCAAGCTCCCTACGGAAACCCTTTCGGCATGGAAGACAACACAGAGTTTATTCAAAGCCGCATTGCATCGCAGCCCCCCGTCGCTCGCAACAACGAACGACCCTTCGAGCCCACCCGCGTCGGCCCAGGCCTCGGAGACAAGTTCGGCGTGGCCGGTCAAGGTGGTTTCCAACAACTCGAGATCAACGAGATCATGCGCCCGAAAGATACCGACGAGCTCCGTGTCGCCACCAAGCCCAAAGTGACCTTTGAAACCCCCGTCGTACCCGGTCAACACTTCGTCGGCTCGGCGGCGCAATCTGGCGACATTGGTGAAGTCCGAAAGTACCGACCGGATCGCTTCTACGTCGACGAGACGGGCGAACGCTACTTTGTAACGACGGGTGACATGATCAAGGAAACGGTGCGCTCCACACAAGTCCTCCCCCATACCACGCGTCCCGAAACGTCCACCGAGTACACGGGTATCGCCGCATCCCAAGACTACTCGGAAGGCTATGTCACTGGATCGTATCGCATGCCCATGACGCAACAATACGGATTCACGGGATATCGTAACGCGGATGCGACAGGATATTACACCGCGGACACTGACGCGGAGAAGGCGGATTATGGTCGCTCTTCCATCGAGATTCGCCCCAACGAGCGTAACGAGACGTCGGAGCGCGTAATGGCGCTGAATTTGGCCCCCGCGGACACCCAACAGACCACCATCCACTATGAAGATGAAGCACGCCCCACACGCCGCGGGGAGATCATTGGAAATATTCGTATGACGGGTACACCCTACTCCCATGTGGATCGCGCCCCTGCCATCACGGTCTGGTCAAATGATGTCGCACGTACGACTGTGAAGGAGTCGACGATTTATTTGGACCGTCCTGGTATCGCGGGCGGTGACGGCTCTTCGCTTCCTACACGCTTGAAAGTCTATGATCCCGAAGACATCGCCAAACGCACACAGAAGGAACAGGTGACGATGAATTCGTCGTGGACGGGCCCAGGTGGTAACGGTGCATGGAGCGATGCCATGGATACCCAGTTCGCCCATAACATGCGCACCAATCCATTGAAGGAACAGGTGGCCGTGCTCCGTCGCCCGATCGCGGGTGCGGGCTCGGTGGCGACGTTCAAGGGTGATCCGGGTCGTCAGACATCGAAGAAACTGGATGTGGACATTACCAATGATCGGCCGCTTGCGGTCAACCGCTCGGTGGATCTCACGCCCGGCGTCGGCGATCTCGGACGCGTCGAGTACCGTGTCCCTCTTCAGCTCGATGTCAGTCGCCAACGCAATACGTACAGCGCGGTGGAAGCGGTGGACAACAATCCGTTTATGGCCACACAGAACCTACGGAAGAACGCGGAGCTAGATGAGAAGGCGATTCAGGAGTATCGACAGTTCTTGGCGGGGCAAGGAGCCCGATAGGAGCGAGAGACAGTAGCCTTCGGCAGGGAGACAGCCTTCGGCAGGGAGCCCGTGCGTAAGAAAACCCGAAGATAGAACAGATGGGAAACGCACCTTCAGGAACAGCCGCACCAGCAACTGCTGCATCCGTTGCGCCTTCGGCGATGCCAGCGAATCAGACCAATCAGGGCAGTCAAAAGAAGAACAACGGCAGCAACAGCAGCAACGGCAGCAACGGCAGCAACAGCAAGGCACAGCCCACGGTCATCCAAGTCCCCGCCGAGAATGTCACTGTGACAAAGGGCGGTAAGCGTCGTCGTCTTCATGGTGGTGTGGCGTCTGTTCAATTCGATCTGCCTCCGTTGGTCGATCCGGATCAGGACCAAGAGGGTGGCCGTCGTCGCAGTCGCAGTCGCAGTCACAAAGGACATAAACGCCGAACCCGCAGAGCTCGCAAGTAAATGGAGTCTCCTCTCATTCTAACAGGCCCTCCTGGATGCGGTAAAAGTTATTGGATCCAGAAGTATGCTCGAGACACAGGGCGCGATTTGCTGACGTGTCCCTGTCGCAAAGATCGCACGCTTCGAGAGGGGCGACAAAAGCTACACGTCCTTGCTCGTCGAACCCAACCCGCGGTGCTTTGGCTCGAAGGTGCGGATGATTTGACACCTGAAGCCCAAGCTTTTTTACGGCGCATCTTGGAAACGCATGCGAAGGAAGTGGTGTTCGTTCTCGAGTGTCGTGACGCGGGACGCCTTCAAGATCCCATACGGTCGCGATGTGTTCTTAGGAGAATGGAACGACCCGAATGGTCAACGCTTCGGGATACCTTTGCTTCTTTGGCAGAAGAAACATGGTCCGAGATTCAGTGCGTTGTAGGCGAAGAGCGTTCATGGCGTCGTGTTCAACAGTGTATAGAACTTCTTCAGCATCCAGTGGAATGGCAACACATGGTTGCGCATCGTCGAGAGGAGGAAGCGGCTCGAACAAACCTCTCTGCGGATCTCTTCGCTTACCAACGGGCCGCATACGATCCCGAGCGACTGATCAAGCCCCTCCTCGCTGATCGGAGAATCGCAAAAGCATACGGCGAGTGTCTCGAGGCAAATGGTTCGCGATGGGCATTCTTAGGATACGCACTGAACGCGTTCGATCCGCTGCCGATAACACCCGCCGAATAAGAAATGAGTCGAGGCGCGGAGGAAGTACTCTCGGTCTATTCTGATGCGCGTGCCGAATACACCAAACAGCTGTGTATCTTTCTTGTCCCCGCCTACTTCCAATTCTTCATTGACTTGCTCGATCGCTCCAAGCGGGAAATGGCCCATGAGCCGAAGCGTGTGCTCTGGCAGTATCAGACGCATTTGAATGACATCCATGAGTGGAACATGGAGCGCGTGAGCCAGGAGATTGGTCGGATTCAGACGAACTGTGGATGTGACTACTTGGAAGATCTCTTGACGGCGGTGTTCATTGCGCATACCAAAGTCTTGACGGCGATTCGACTGGGAGGCAATCAGAAGAAGGTGGAGATTCACATCCCGAAGGTTCAACATTTTCTCTTCAAGGTTCTGTGTGAAACCGCCAAGTTGTTGTGGGGCGCGACCTACTTGTTTCGCGAGGGTATTTCGTCCATCGAGAAGCAACAGAATTACAGGGCTATCGAGGGCATGCTGAATGAGGGTATTTTACAGGCGATTCGGACACTGGTGCCCGTGAAGTCGATTCTGAAGGACTTTGTTGCGGGTGGCCAGGAGAAGGAGGAGAAGGAGGACAAAGAGGACAATAGCGATGACGAGGAAGAGGCTCCGGCTCCCGTTCCTCCTGAGCCCATCGAACAAGAAGCGTTGCCCACTCCGGCAGAGGCAGCGGCTGAGCCGGTGGTAAGTGCCCCCCAGTCGCAATCGGCTTTAAGTGCTCCCCAGTCTTCACAGTCGCAGGAGTCTTTAAGTGCTCCACAGTTGCCACCAGCTTTAAGTGCTCCCCCGTCTCTACCGGCTTTAAGTGCTCCACAACATCCCCAGCCCCCGCAGCCCCAGCCCCCGCAGCCCCCGCAGCCACAACAACCGCAACATCCCCTCATCGTTCTCGACGACAAGCCAAACGTTCGCTTTGGTCAGTTCGATGCGGTATTTGACATGAGCGAGCCCACCGACTCCGACTTGATCTACGACCCCAAAGAAGATAGTGATACCGAAGATACGCTACAAGTCCTCGACGAAGTGGGAGCTCCTTTAGGAGACGATGACTTTGACACCATCAGCGAGGACACGCCAACGGGCTTAGTTACAGATGACTACGAAGAACTATAAGACACAGACGCGTCCCCCTTTCGCGCGTTTTTTCCGGATCTCCCGAATAATGACACCTCTCTGGTTCCCATGGACAATTGTCGGCGGGCTCGTCTTCCTCATCCTTGGCTATATTGGAACCAAGTACAAAGATAAGAGATACGCACCTGTCCAATCTCTACAAGATTTCATTAGTGGTAGCATTCTCGTCGCCTTTACAGGTGTACTTATGCCCGATCTGTTCCCTCCCATGGAATGGATACCGGCAAACGGGTTGGGCTCGATCAGCGACGAAGTCGACCTACAAGTCGGCCCGCCGCGACTGATACGCGGATAAACTCTCCTGTCTCCATAGAATGTCTCCCACCATCTACGACAGTTCCCTCCTGACCCAACGCCGCAAAATGCGCGTCGAAGCCGGTGACTTTCAGCGACGTCTTCAAGACTCGCGACCAGGCTACGCGACTCGTCTCGGCATCTACGATCAATCCGTCATCAACACCCTCCGCACCGGCAATATGCCCTTTTACAAGAAGAAGGACACGGGATGCGTCGAAGTCAGTAACGGATGCCCCTGCGAGCCCGTCACGGGATGCTGTGTCACCGATGCCTAACCCCCCTAATCCAGTGAATAGACCACCTGATCAGCCGGTACCGGCTGCTTCCACACCCACCCTTGGAACAACCCCGCATGGAGCTGCTCCGACGGTACCGCACCATGGACATGGTGCCCCATCTGAACATACAAGTCAAAGCCGTCGTACCGCTCGTAACCGTCCTCCGTCTCATACACGGTGCGGCCCTCGTCATCCAGTGTCCAGCGCCAAAGAAGATTGTACAATGCGGACTGGGTTTCGTACACCTTCCAGGTGCCCTCTTGGCTCATGACACGTCCCTTCTTCTTCTTGGGAGGGCGCTCCGGATACAGACCCGACAACAGACTCACCGCGAGACGACACAAGTCAAAGGAAGGATTCGGGCGTACTTCAGGCTCCTTCTTATCGTAAAACGGCCCATAATTGTACTGACCTGCGGCGTCTTCGTGGGGCCAATGATCGTCCGAAATCCACTGATGGCGACCAATGCGGAAGATCGCACGACCAAAGTCGATGATGCGGAAGATCTTACCATACGTGGGAACACGCCACACCGTTCGACCCTTCAGGCGATAGTACAAATACGGTTCATCGGTCGTTTGCCATACGAGGTTGTTGGTATGAAGATCATTGTGCGTGAAGGAAAGCGCATTCTGTAAAAAGGTAAGCGTTGCCACGACCTGGAACAACCATGCCGACCACTTCCGCTCCCCTTCCCGATCCAGTTCCTCGTCCAAGAGCTCATCCATCGAACCCTGTTGCGCTTCCTGAAGAATCGCCATAACGGGGATATTGGGCACTTCGACGATGATCTCTGTCTCACTGGCTTCACTGGCCTCGCTACTGTCACTGGCTTCACTGGCCTCTGACACATCCGACACATCCTCCAAAGGCAACCATGTCGCTTCGACATCCGACACGGCGATCTCTTCGTCTGACGCATCAGAGGCATCAGAGTCCAGCGAGGATAAGGACGGCGCAGAAAGAATCTCGCGATCCGCCCATACCCTACCCTGATGCGCTGCCAAGCCGTCCCAGAACCATCGACATTGTCGATAGCTTTGGTACTCCTCCGTCATGTTGTAGCGATATGTCCGTTTGATGGCGGTATAGGCTCCATAGTATAGCACGAAGTGCGGCAATAGATCACGCTCCCGATAGCGACTAAGAACAAAGTTCGCCACCGCATCGACATATGCTTGATTGTTCCGACGATGAATCTTGGCGACCGTCTGGACCCATTCAGAGGTTGCGGGAAGAAGAGGATGCGGCGGCGCCGTGTAGGTTTCTCGCAAGCGATCGATGGGGTGGATCAAGTGTACCGTTTTCACAAACACACCGCAAGCATCTTTCTGTTCACCGGCATACTCGAAACGCTGTGCGGACCCCCATCGATCATCCTTCATCTCGAGCCCCTTCACATAGTACTGTGATGGCAATTCAAGGCTCGCCGTTGCCGCATCCTCTGGAGCACGAAAGACATCCAGTGCGGGGAAATACCGTTGAAGGTGCGTGTACTCGGGCAGCGCAGCACGTTCCTCCTCGGTCACCTCTCGAGCCCGACAACGGTCACGCAAGAAGCTCTTCCATACGGTCTTCATCCTCTTTGTCGGAAAGACTTCCCACCGTGTCCCCGCACCGCACTCAAATTCTCAAGTGTACGATAGACTCAATATGGCTGCACAAGGTGGCGTCAATGTCAATCTCCGGAAGTTCTCCATGAAAGGCGTTCCTCAAGATGCCGTTGTCGTCTTCATCGGTCGACGCCGTACAGGCAAATCCACGCTCGTCAAAGACCTCCTTTTTCACCATCAAGACATCCCCATGGGCTGTGTCATCTCGGGTACGGAGGAGTCCAACGGTTTCTTTAAAAAGATTGTACCCCCCATGTTCATCCACGGCGAATACAATCCGATCATCCTTGCCAACTTCGTGAAACGCCAGAAGCTGGTCGCGGCGCGCTTGGAACAAGATCGAGAGCGCGGCGTTCGCTCGAACCTCGATCCGCGCGCGTTCATGATTCTCGACGATTGCATGTATGACGATTCATGGACACATGACAAGAACATTCGTTATCTGTTCATGAACGGTCGTCACTTGAAAGTGTTCTTCATTATCACAATGCAGTTTCCACTGGGTATCCAGCCTGCCCTTCGCACCAACGTCGACTTTACCTTTATCCTCCGCGAGCCCTACATGAACAATCGACGACGCTTGTTCGAGAACTATGGCGCTGCTTTCCCATCGTTCGAGTTCTTCTGTCAAATGATGGACCAATGTACGCAAAACTACGAGTGCTTGGTCATCAACAACACCACACAGAGCAACAAGATGGAGGACATGATCTTCTGGTACAAGGCCGAGATCCATGGGGACTTTAAGTTGGGCGCCCCTGACCTTTGGCGTCAGTCAGAGATGATGGCACGCATCGATGAAGAGAAGGATGTCAACCAGTTCGATCCGCGCAGCAGTATGCGCCTCCGCGGCCCTGCCATTACGGTACAAAAACGATTCTAATGCGCTCTCTTGGTCTTCCTGCCCTTCCTGCCCTTCCTGACCTTCCTGCCCTTCCTGCCCTTCGTCTTTCGACGTCCACCCTGCTTCGGCAACCGCGGATACATCGCAGTATACCCTTTTGGGAATGCGATCCCCTCCTCCTGAATCCGCTTATACCATGGAAAAGGACAAAGCGCCGCCTTTTCAGGGTAGCGATGCGGAAACGGCTCGTCTTCCATACCTACACGCTCACATAAAGGTATAATGGGCGTTGTGCGATCACATGAAGGTGTATCATTCGCAATGTAATCCAGTACCCATGGTTCAATATAACCCTCGTTCTTCCGTAGATCATTTGCGAGAAAGGGTTGAATGATGCGACGTTCCTTTATCTCTTTCGCATTCTTCCCACCTGGCGCAGTACGACCCGTCACCAGTGGCAAACCGAGCGTGGATACTTCATCCGCGATCTTATGATCGAAATAGACGATGCCATCCGGCGCGACCTGCTCTTCCGAGTACCGACTCGGATAACCAAAGTAGGCACCAATGGCTTTGAACATCTCCTCACCCACCGCCTTGCGCAATGAAGGAAGCCGACCATGCGCATGAAGCTGGTACACTCCCCATAGAGGCACGACATAATATGGATCATAGGGCGCGTAGACTTCTTCGCCGCTTAGAATGCGAATGGCCTTCTCGGTCATGTAGGTAAACGCTAAATGAATTCGCATCCGCAACGCCGTCTGAAGGTCCCGCGTGTACGCGACCGACGTCACATTCCAGTTTGTCAGGTGTTCGGGGAGCGGCTTAGGAAGAGGGAGATGAAGCACAGCGAGACCATGGAGGGCTTTAAAGAGTGCGCTTTGATTGGCCATCATCTGTCCGGCAGAATACGCCATGTCATCCAACCATACAAGGTCAATCGGTTGATCCGGCGGGGTCGTTTGAAACAGACGCCAGAGCTGATAGGTTGCGGTTCGGAGATCCGTTAGAACCATTGTGCGGTCGAGAATCGTTGGATCCGTGATGGACAAGATCGCAAGAATGAACTCGGAGGAATTGTTTGGAGCAAAGACAAACCATGCGTTGGCGGGCAATGTTCGATACAAGTGCTCGAGATGTGCGACAAATTGATCATGTGGTACGTAGTGAATGTTGTTACAATAGGCTTCCGCGGCCTTACGGCGTTTCTCGTCGCACTGGGCATTGATCCACTCACGACAGCCGATAGGAGTCAGACGACCCTTCCACGGCGGGCCTTCTCGGAAACGTGCGCCCCACTTCTGTGATACACGGCGGATACGGGCAACCACCTGCTGATAGGTTTGCTCGAACTCGGGTACAGTCTCTTGATCATGAAGGACACGGCGGAGATCCGTGCTCATCATCTTGGAACGCAGGGCATCAATCCACTCTTTATTTGTTGCGATCTTTTCAGGCGTCATCCCCTTTAGATGTCGCATATCGTGCCAGAAGGGCGTTGTACCATCGTTGAAATAGATTGTATCCATCTACTCCCGACCCACAAGAAATAAAATCATAGGGTAGATGGCACGTTCAAAAGCATATGGTATTGGTGCGATGTTGGCGATTCTCGTCGTCTCTGTTCTCGTTCTCCCTGCGATTGTTCGCTTTGTCGCGGGCCAAGAAGAGCGCCTTCTCCATCCAATCGTATCCGGTTTTCAAGACATGGTACGCGCAGAGGCAGAGGCAGAGGCGCGGGATCAAGTGGAAGCACACGCCACGGGACGCACCGCAGAACTCCCTGTCTGGCGACCCGATCCGAATACCGATTATGTCTGTCGATCACCCAACGGCGGCCCACCCTGCCCGGAAGGTACGTTTTGTGACGGGGCTTCCCAGTCTTGTGTCTCCCTTTCCGTCGGCGGAGAGGTCCCCACGGAGGGGTACTACGCCTGAGGTCGGCATGTCATGCCGACCGATTGTTCTGCCATCCGGTGTGGCCCGTGACCCCGTCAAGCGCTCCTCCAGTTCGATCATCCATTCATGAAGACGATCCAGATACGCATACATCGCATAGGCTACGATCAACCCACCCGTCGCCTCCCGCAACATACCATATCGAAAGCCAAACCAGCCGTCAAGCGGAAAAGGCGCACGTTTCACCGCGTTGCGAAGAAGATAGTATACCACGCCAATCAAGCCAAACACCGCGCTCAGACGCACAATAAGCATCGGCGTCGACACCTCCTTTACCGGATCGGCCGGCAACGATTGATTCAATAGCAACGACAACCCTGAACCCAGAATGAAATAGATCACGGACATCAAGAAAATGGCCGTGATCTTTACAGCATAGAATCCTACTGGTGACTTCATACTACCCTCTGTCCCTAAAAAGTGGTCGTACCCTATCGGGCTTAACGGATACGGTGTGCGGTGGGCGCATCTTAGGCAGAATCCTCCTTACTGTCCCCGCTGTCCCCGCTGTCCTTCGTGTCCTCCACCTTCTCGATGGTCACCGTGGGCTTCTCGATCTTGCGCTGAATGGCCAAATCACCCTGTGATCCGAAAAGACCACCATACGCCTCGGAAGCAGACGAGGACGACGCCACACTCGCGCCATACACCTGCTTGTCTCCCTTGGTGCGCTGCTCGAAGAATTGTTCGCGAGAGTCCTCGTTTTCACGATACTTCTTCATAAGGGTATTCAACTGCTCATTGTTGTACTCCTGCTCCTTGACCTCGTTCGGTGACGGATCCCACGGTGTCCACTTTCCGACCTCGGCCAAGAAGATGTTATGATACTTGTCCTTGTTCTGGAGCTTCTTCGCCTTGATCTCCGCCTCCTTGGCGTTGCCGAAGACGCCGCGGACCTTCAGGCCGCGAATACTGGTACGGAACTCGTTGGCCGCATAGAACTCCTCTTCGAGCTTCGACTTCTGCGCATACAGGAAGTCATCGTATGCCTCTACAATCTTGGTCTTCTTAATCTCCGCATTGTTCTTCTGAAGGAATGCCTGATAGTCTCCGAGGACGTCGTCGAGACGCAGACGATGGCTACGGCATACCTGGGCCGCATCGAACTGATCCGCCTTCTCGAGGGCAACGGCGCGCTCTTCCAGTTGTGCGTTCACGGCGGTCAAGGTGTTCACAAGGTACTTCTCCAGATTCTTCGTCTTCCACTCCACTTCGTAGCTTTGGAGGAAGCGCTGGAAGAAAAAGAGCTCCTTCTTTTCCAAGACTTTCTCCGGACTCAGGAAGCTCAGGAGCACGAAGCGCTGGCCTGGAATCTCCGTGTCCTCGTCCAGGAAGTCCTCTACGGGATTCACAACGGCAGGGGTGGCAGTGGAAGGTTGACTCATCGATGGGGAGGCTGTGGCAAGACGGCTTTAGACTCCTTCGCTTGTCGCCTCCCCGGAGGGTGCGATGTTTTTTCTCCGGATGGAATATAGACAAAATGATGAGCTACGGTATTGCCGAGATGATCAACCGTGTGATCAAGTATCTGATTGAAGGTCTGGTGGTGGCCGCTGCGGCCATTTTCATCCCGAAGCGCTCTCTGCCGCTGGACGAGGTCATCACCCTGGGTGTCCTGGCCGCCGTCGTCTTCGCTATTCTGGACGCTGTCTCGCCATCAATGGGCGTCAATACGCGCACTGGCGCCAGTTTGGGCCTTGGCTTCAAGCTCGTCGGCTTCCCCGCGTAATGTGTTAGAAATGTAATACAATAAGACCAGTCCCCTGATCCATCCCATCCATTTTTTGTATCACGAAAAAACCGTCATGACCCCCCTCGTTCTCCAAAACACCAAAACGGGCCATTTCTCGAAGTTGGTAGACTTCGAGACATCTCCCCGGCTCCCCTCGCCCCTCCGGCACAACAAACACCCTCCAACACAACAAACACCATAGCGACCCTCCAACACCTTCACAATACCTTACGGTCGAACCACCTCGTACGCGATCCCATCCAGACCCTCAATGTGCTTTCCATACACCTCCTTGCGACCGATAAAGATCACTTTGCCTCCTTGCGCTCCTTGGGACTCTACGCGCTTGATCTGCTCCGATAGCGCCGCTCTCCAGTCGTATTCGTCCTTCCACACTTCCACCTGATAGATGTGAATCACGGTATAGCCCTTCTCGACTGCGTAGCGTATCTTCTCGATGTCTCTGACCTGGGTACGCTCTGTAGCTCCCCAGTTGGCAACATCTTTGAAGTGCTGGTCACCATCGAGCTCGATCAGGACCTTCGCATCTTCCAAGCCAAAGTCGAAGGGCATCATGTTGTTCGTCTCCGAGAAGCGACACCAGTCATAGCGGATTTCGGTTCGGCAGGCTGGATGCGCTTCCTGGAGGAAGGCGAGGACCTTCAACTCACTCTTACGCTTATCGCAGCCGCACCAGAAACCAGATAGAACATTACACAATTGTGGTGTGTACTCTATAGAGCACGTATCGCATTGAAAGATGGCCCTCTGATCGGACCCTTTGAACGTCATTCGCGGATTCAGCGTATTCTTCGGGCTCCAGCAGGCGATACGAGGATGTGAGGCGAAGGACTTCTCGAAGCATATCTTACATTCTTTTGCACCACAGAGCTCCACATCCGCGCAATACGGACATCCTGAATGCGGAGGTCGCACATAGGCGTGATCGCACGCGCGGCACTTGAAGTGATACTCTACATGTGTGTGCTTGAAGACTTGACGCGGCTTGATCGTCGGAGTATTCCAGTCTGCTACGAGTCGGCTATCACTTGCACATGAGTTATTCAGACATCTGATACAGTCTTCTAGTTTGCATAGCTTTTTGTGGTCACAATAGGGACATCCATTATTATCGCTACGCGAAGAGCGAGTATAGTCAGATGGGTTTGTATCAAACGTATGATCGCATTTCTGACACTTGAAGCGGATGGGTGCATTTGACTGTAAGAAGACCTGCCTCGCTGTCTTCTCGTTGTCCAGTGACCATTCAGCTGCCATACGTGGATGGTTCGCGCACGAGAGTTCGAAGCAGAATTTACAGTCATCGTCACAAAGGGTTTGATGTGCACAATACGCGCAATACAGTTTTTCCTCTTTCATGCTTGCCGGCGTCTTAAGAAATTCATGTAGACACGTCTTACATTTGAACCAGAACTTGTCGCCATTTCCACGACTCACCTGACGAGCCAGCTTCTTGTTTCGCGCAGACCACAACTCGCCCATCGGATGCGACGCCATTGATTTCTTACGGCAGAAGGCACACGCATCGTCTTCACAGAGCTTCCCTGAATTACAATGACTACACCACTTTCCCGCTGACACTCTGGCTAATTTTAGAAGAATGGAGTGACCACATCCTTTACAATCAAACCAATAGGACTCCCCACTGCTCTTCAGCACCTGATGCGGCTTCATCTGATTCTTGGGAGACCACTCGGCTGCGTGGGGATGTCCTGCGAAGGATCGAGGAACACACACCTCGCAGGTCACTTCGCCACACAACTTCTTTGAACGCTCGGAACACGCCATGTCTTTGACCTGTTCGGAGGGTTGGAACATCTATCGATTTTTGTAGGAAGTGCGTCGCTCGGCGAAGCACAGAGGTCTTTAGGTTCCCTGCTAAGTCACATCGAGCCCCGAGGTCTTTAGGTTCCCTGTCAAGCCCCATCGAGCCCCATCGAGCCCCGATCCAGCCCCATCACCCCCATCCAGCCCCAGCCGTTTCCTCTCGATCCATCGCCCCAAAGAGTACCATCCCTTCGCGGAACAAACGCACATCGCTCAGAAGCTTCCTGGCGAGCGCTTTCGTATCATACTGGCGATACGCCGCAAGAAACCAAAGACTCCGATTGTGCGCCTTCCAGCGTTCGTACTGTCGCCAGTCGGAGCAAATCCCGCGGTACAACTGATAAAGCTCCTTCTTGTACGCTTGACGCGCAGGGAGCACCTCGGTCGCATCCGTTCCATCAAACACCAGCGACAGCCAGCGGATCCAGCGTTCGAGTTGAAGCATCTCGAGTTCCTTCTCTTCGTCCCCACTCGCAACAGGCCGAGTGATGACTCGCTGAATCTGTTGCGTCGCCACCACGCCGACTTGCTTGATCAAAAAGTGATAGAGCAAATCCGTCTTCTTTGGTGGAGAGGCAGAAAATCAGGGGCACGGCTTACAGCGTCGTAGGGACATACTGCCAACGCATATCTTTACAGATCAGTTCCCACGTCTTGTCTTGTAGGTACAACTTGTCACGGTTCTTGAGCAACGGGAAACACGCCAGATATTCGTCCATTTCCAGTAGCTCGCAGAACTTGTACAGGACGTAGCCATAGGACAAGAAGTTACGACGACCCTTCGGACAGTGCTTCTTAAACGACGGTTGGATCTCTCGAAACATGTGACGCAACTTCTCTTCGTCCTCGCGAGACATAAAGGGCGCGTTCTGGCCGTTCAGGCGATTGATGATGTGCGGGATGTGTTCGTAGTATTTCGAGCACTTCATTTTACGCAAGATCTCGCGGAGCTTGGTGGGTTTTAGCGCCGACATGTTCGTAATCCGCTCCTTCTTGAGCTGGACGAGGATCTCGTCGTAGATCTCTTGCGGAATCTCCGTGCTCTCCTTGGCTTGGAACTGCGCCAACCACTCGTTAAAGTGATTGATCTTCTTGTAGGCGTAGTACGAAACCTCTCGCGGCGGATCCTTATAGGACGGCTTGTCGGAATCGACGAGGATAAATTCCTGATCGCCACACTTGGAACATGTCAGATTGGCCTCGTTCAGACACATGATCATTTCACTGTTACACTTGCTACAGATCGTCCAGGGATCGTCGTACAGATCGTTGGTGTTTCGAACCATCGCGGGATCTTCCAGCTGAAGGTATTCGTTCAAGAGCTGGTTGCGATGGAGGCCTTTCGATTCAGGCGTCTCTTTGGTTTCCGTCTCTCCCCGCGCGTGCTTCTCCTCTTGAGCAACCTCCTCCAACAGCGCAAGAATCGAACCCGGCTTCGCCTTTGCGGAACGATAGGTGGTACCCTGCTGAATTTGATCCTGTACATCGTAGTACTGGGAAAGGATATCGCCCGTTCGCAGAAAGTAATCCATGAGCTCGGTGCCCTTTTCGATCGTCTGAATCCTCTTGTCGAGCTGCTCGATGTCCCGCTCCAGTCGCCAACGCTCCATGTCCGAGGTGGATTGTTCAAGGGTCGCACGCAACTGATCGCGCTTGTCCTTGTACTGCTGAATCTGCTTTTGATCCTCCAGCAATCCTTGAACCTTCTGCTGATGGATCGCGTCCAGCGTGGTACGGGCTTCGGGGTTGCTGCGCTTCGAAGTCTTGACCTTAAAAAAAGCGCTGTCGCTCATTACTCCAAAGTGGAGGAGAGGGTATTTAAATCCTCTTCTTCACTCCTTGGCCTCGTCCTCGTCGGCCTCGTCGGCGTCCGCAGCCTCGTCCTCCTGATCGCCATAGAACAGGTAGGTGTACGTCAGGGGCTCCTCGGGCGGCACGTCCTGGTAGTACTGGATCACTTGGATCAGTTCATGGAGACGTTCCTCCATCTCCTCCTGGTCGACCTCCATCTCTCCGTCCACGATGGGGAAGGGCGTGGGATGCTTGACACCGTCGAGGGTGTAGCCATCCGGGTTGAAGCGGAGGAAGACCGTGTTACGGGCGCCGAGGTCCGCGTAGAGGTCCACCATGCGCTTCATCTCGCAGGTGTAGTTCGTGTGACGAAACTCGTCGATCTCGATGATGACGCAGTAGGCGCCATAGTCGATGAGGATATCGGGACGGTACTTGGTGCAGCCGTCCTCGATGCGCTTGTCGCAGCGGAGGGTGAGCGTGTCGCCGAAGTGCGCCTTTAGCGCATCGACCACATAGTGCTCCTTGAGACGGAAGCGACGGGAGACCGGCTCGTCGGGGTGGAGCACACAGTAGCAGCGGAAGCAGTAGGGCTTGTAACGGGACCGACGCACGTCGTTGTACTTGCAGTGGAGGCAGGCGATGGAGGGGCGGCAAAGGGGGCATGCGCTTCGCATACGCGAATGCCTGCACACATGCGAGCCGAGGCATTCCTTACAGTGCGTCTTACGTCTCTGGTGGCGGCAAATTAAAGCCCCTCGGCAAGGCACGCACTGTACTTTGATGCGCTTGTGTTCGCAGACACGATCGGGACCAGCGCATTCAACGCACCAATGACGATCACGACGGTGGACGCAGCGATCCGCGCCGTGACAGTCATCGCATCGTGTAAGGCGTTTACCGTGGCCGCATAGAGCGCTACCACCGTGGGTCTTGCAGTACTCCTTACGGACACCACACGGGCAATAGGCAGTACCGTTACACTTCTTGCAACGCTTGCGAACCTTGCCACACGGGCAGACGGACCCGCCCGTCTTACAGATCGTACAGCGGTTGCGACGACGACCGTGGTCGCACTTTCCGGAAGCGCCGCACAGGTCGCAGTACTGCTTCACCTTGCCATGGGTGCAGTATCCCGTCGGATCTTTACAGATCGAGCATCCACTACGAATCTTCTTGTGGCAGCACAGACCGCCGCCCCCACAAAACTCGCAGTAATACGGCTGTTTTCCATGCGGACACTTCGGACGCTGGTACTTGGGCTTGACGGGGGGCTCGGGCAGCGCAGGGAGCGGAGGCAGTTCAGACAAAGGCTTTAGGCCCTTCTTGGTCTTTCCCTTCGAGGGTGCTTGAGGCGCCTTCCCATTGAGAGCCTCCGACGCTTCCTTCTCATCGAATACCTCGGGAGCCTTGGCAGCCTTCTGAGCTTCGAGCTGCTTCGCAGTCATGGGCTTCTTGATCTTCAAGGGCAGCGAACGAGGCGTACTGGTAGCGACAGGTGCGATAGACGCAACAGGGGTAGCTTCCGGCTGGACGGTGTTCATAGTGGACATGGTATGCGTAATGGAGTCAATTGGATCCTGGAAGCCTAGAGTGTAGGGAAAAGGCCCGTCGATTTTATTTCGAGGAGGGGGTGGCGGGTCCGGGCTGGCGCCCGGTCCGTGTGTATTCGTTAGAATTTTTTTCTGATCTTTAAGTATAACCGCTTAAAATTACTGGAGGAGGCCTTATGCAGTTGGTCGCCTATGGCGCCCAGGACGTGTACCTGACGGGAAACCCTCAGATCACCTCGAACTGAAGGGGGTGGAAAAGCGTCCGGCGGATGATAATGGGGTATACTCATCCGATAAAGTCCGTTCGTGGTCCCCTCTACGATACCACAGTCGCTAGTGGTAGGGCAACACCCTACTGCCACATCATCAAATTGCTGGAACATCCTAAAGCGTCTGACTACCAAGTGTCTTGTGAAAGCGAGACATGGCCGAGAACACAACTCGGGTATGGTAAACGCGCTCCTAAACGGGCGCGGTTTAACAATGGTCACTATGTGGCCATCGGTGAAAAGGTCAGCGATGGGCGGAGTGCTCAATGGACAATCAGCAGCCAAGTGCTAAGGTTTCTCATAGGGAAACTACGCATGCTGTTCAGAGACTAAATGGTGATGGGTTCCTGTCCAGATGGACAGGGGCTTAAGATATAGTCCAATCCCTCAGAGCCCGACGGTCTCTAAATATCCCGAAAGGGAGGGTATGTAACGTCTTCAAAGTCGTGTACCGTCGTCACACCAACTTTGCGATGGAGTCCATCGAGAACCCGTTTAACGGTGCTCCGAACTTCGGCAAGAAGGTGACTTGCACTATCCAGCGCAACGGTGATTTGATTCACCGCATGTACCTGCAGGCGACTCTGCCGCAGGTGGCCCTGCAGCCGTCCGACGGTTCGGGTGCCCAGTTCCGCTGGTTGAACTGGATCGGTCACAATCTGATTGACTACGTCGAGATTGAGATCGGTGGTCAGCGCATTAACTCTGTCAGTGCGGAAAAGTATCCCTACCCTATCGCCTGTTGTGCGGCATAGGGAGAAACAAGGTTCGTAGGTCACAACCTCCGGCGAGCTGACCCCTCGCACACAAGGAGTCTACAGATGCTAGTCTGCCTCTTGTCTGTGAAAGCCAAGGACAAGAAGGCGGGCAACACTTCCAAATTGCGGGAAACCCCCAAAGCTCGACAAAATGGATTTAAAGACACTCGGACATCACATGGCACTACCATCCCGATGGAAGCCACAAAAGCATGTAAAGACTGTAAAGAAATAAAGCAGATCGCTGAATTTCAATACGGCAAAAAAAGAGTATCTGGTGATTTTTATACAAATATCAGATGTAAATCATGCTTTTCCGAGAAAGTGAGAGCTGAAAAGAAAGCATACTATCAAAAGACGAAGGAGCGCCATGCCGCATACAATGCGGATCCAGAGAATAAAGCGAGACGCAACCAGCGACAGAAAGAACGAAAGAAGGAGGATCCTCTCTTCCGGATCAACGAATCCCTTAAAGTGCGGGTTCACGAGATCCTGAGAGGATACAAGAACTGTCGTTCAAGTTCATTGCTAGACTGTACTCGCGAGCATCTCTTGGCATGGCTCGAATTCAACTTTGAGGTAGGTATGACCTGGGACAACTTTGCTGAATATTGGCATATCGATCATGTGATCCCTGTATCCTTCTTCGATAATACCGATAAAGAGCAACAACGTCTCTGCTTTCACTGGAGCAACCTCCGACCGTTGCATAAGGCGGCGAATATCTCCAAGTCGAACAAGATCGACGAGGCCTACATTCGCCAACACTTCGCATCGATTGACAGGTTCTGTCAACTAAATCAAGGGTACCAAGTAGATGCCGAAAGGTGTCTATGGCAGAGATTCGAACTCTGGAATGGTAACAATCCCCGAGATGAAGCTTCTTATGAACAGAAGCTGAAATGGGCAATCCGCAGCCAAGTTCCTACGTCCGCATCTGCCTCGGCAGAAGATCAGGACATGGAAAAGGTTCAACGACTAAACGCCAGTGGGCCGGATGCAGCTGATCACTGCACATGAAGGCTTAAGATATAGTCTGCACCTCGATGGAAACACGAGGATTGGAACGGTACCATGGCTCGCCACCATGGCCCACCTTTCTAATGTAAAACATGTATACGCTACCAGTGACAAGCACTATGGCGATTGGCTACACATCTGGAACGAGCTGACTCAGGAGCCGGGCAAGCAGGCCGGTTATGCCAAGATGGTCGGCAACGTTCCAGAGCTGACGAACCTCCTGTACCAGGGTGGTTCCGCATGCGACAATGACTGCTATGGCGGTGAGCCGCTGACTTCCGAGGTGGTGACCTCCTGCGCCCCGATGTACACCCTGTACATCCCGCTGCAGTTCTGGTTCTGCCGCAACCCGGGTCTGGCTCTGCCTCTGATCGCCCTCCAGTACCACGAGGTGCGCATCAACCTGGAGTTTAACTCCCTGAACAACCTGTGCTGGGACTACTCGAACTCGGCGGACCCGCACGCCATCCGCAACCGCGTCGGCCAGTGCGGTCTGGCTGCCGCCTCCCTGTACGTCGATTACATCTACCTGGACACCGACGAGCGTCGTAAGTTCGCTCAGGTGTCGCACGAGTACCTGATCGACGTCCTCCAGTTCACTGGTGGCGAGTCGATTACTTCTTCGGCCAACAAGCTGAAGTTGAACTTCAACCACCCGTGCAAGGAGCTGATCTGGGTCGTCCAGCGCGACTCGTACGTCTCCTGCGATGACAACGTCATCAACCCGTGGAAGGGTCAGCAGCCGTTTAACTATTCGGACTGGTGGGACCGCTCGGTCCTGGAGTCAGGTTACTCGGTGACTCGCGTGGAGGGCATGGCCGGTCGCAACCCGGTCATCACTGCCCTGCTGCAGTTGAACGGTCATGACCGCTTCCAGGTGCGCGATGGCAACTACTTTAACTTGGTGCAACCGTATCAGCACCACACTAACATTCCGGCTGTGGGCATTAACGTTTACTCGTTTGCTCTTCAGCCTGAGCAACATCAACCAAGCGGATCTTGTAATTTGTCGCGTATCGATAACACCACCCTGTTGCTGACCGTCAGCAACAACGCCGTCGGCACTAACCTGTCGTCGTCGGTGCGTGTGTACGCCACTAACTACAATGTGTTGCGCGTGATGTCGGGAATAAACCATTGGTTTCGAATGATGATCACATGTCTTTGGACACAAGTGATTATGATTCAGTATACCGCCTGTTCTCAACAGCTAGCTGCCTCTATTTTGATAGAGGGTAAACAGTGTTTCTAGCTAGTGGTTGTCTCTTTCGAGACAACTGCAAGACATACTGGTTGCGGAAAGTTCCTTAGAGCTTTATCTACCACTCGCTCATTGGAAACAATGAGTGATACTCGGGGTAATGACCTAGAGCATGGTAAAAACGATAAAGATTGGATAATCCGCAGGCGAGTTCCTAAAGCCGATATGATAGGCTATGGAACCGTTTCAGAGACTGCAAAGGTGTCGGTATCCGAAGAAGGTCTAATCAACCTGAGGATGCTTAAGGTACAGTCCAACAATAATTGAAAAATTATTGATTCATCGGGGCGGATTGGCGTACAGTAACTGAGTTACTTATCGCGTACTTTTTTGTACTTTTTATATAAATATGTCTGTTTTGTTTAAAATGGTTAGGCCACTTAAAACAAAACATACTTAACGACACGACCATGTCCATCCAGGCAATTGATTCAGGATATCAATTCGCTCTTTTGATATCTTTCCCCGTTTATATCGAAGTCTTTGCTGATTTTGCCATTGTCCAGATCTCGCTATATCCGGATCAGATGATGTCTGCGACGGCTTCTTTCCCAGCATTTTATAGTGTTTTTTCCAATCTTCCAGTTGATCAAACCACGCAGTTGTAGCCCAGGTCCATCCTTCGGTATTATTGAGTTGTTGTATGTACTTTTCTGGCATTATACCCCTATTATAGGATACTCGCTGTTTTGTCTGCCAATTCGCTGCTTTTCTCTCATTTATATCATCTGCTATTTGACACGGCGGTTTTCCATTTTTTTGATATTGTTTTATCCAGTTCTCAAATTGTGTAGGCCATGTATCAATCACCCATTCCCATCCTACTGTTTGATTTAATTTTGTAATTTTAGCTGGATCAAGTGTACCCAGACGATACTCTCGACGTTGCGCAATACTCCATGAACTTGCTCGCTTTTCTTCTTTATCATCCGACCATTTAGACGGTCTTTTCTGTAGTTTTTGATACATCGTTTCCCACTCTCGTCGTCTTCTTTCCCACACGTCTTCACTTGTACACGTTCCCATGCTATCATAGACTAGATCATAGCGATGCTCGATAAGTTGCGTATTCGTCTCCTCTTTTCCATCGACTTGCCCGCGTTCCAGTGTCAGATAGATACCCACTGTTTTTGTTTGACAGGTATGCTGAAATACAGGATCCGTCTGACATAGATGCTGGAGAAACGTACCGATTTGTTTTTCTTGGGATTCTGTGTGAAAGGGTAGATATATATTTGCCACCGTTTTGGATGGATGAAGACGCAGCGCTCTGCCGATACACTGAATCGTAAATGTATCATTCGTTGACACATGTAGAAAGACGATAGAGCTACATACTGGCGAATTAAATCCCTCAGACAAGACTTTGACATTTACCATAAATCGAAGATCTCCGTTATCGAATCTGGCAAGTATTTCCTGACGCTCCATTTTGGAGATACCAGAATGAATGAAGGCTGCGGATCCAGGAAGAAGTCTATTCAGAATAGCCGTAAATGATTCGCACTTTTCAATCGTGCTTGTGTAGATGATACAATGAGTTTCACCCTTCTTAATAATGTATTCGGCTACATTATTATCACTCGGGTCATCGTTGAATATGGGGCAGATTAGCTGATAGTCTGCGATATATCCTGCTTTTATCGCATCTCGAATGGAATAGCTGTAGTATAGCCAATTTGCGATAGGATCGATCGTCGCAGAAAGAAGTACAGATATCGTATGCTCTCGAATGGCATTCCGAAGTTGGACGATATACGTTTCTTTGTTTCCAGCTGAGTTCTTCTCTTCCTCCTTGTCCTCCTCTTCCTCATCCGCATTGGCGTATACTTCATACATCTGTTCCTCGTACACGGAAGATGTAAAAACACGATGTGCTTCGTCGATAAATACTTTTCGGAAACGCGCAAAGTAGGGAAGGACAATCGGAAATGAATTGTAGACGCGTATCACTAGGCGCGATAACATATTTTCTTCCGTAAAGTTGTTCTTATCTTCATAGCCAATGCGATAAATGGTATCTTCTTTAAAGCCCATCTTCAGTGCTTCGGCAAACCACTGATGTACAAGCACCAGTGTAGGAACCATAATCAGTGTACAACCATTATGTGAAAGTTCGTAATCAAGAGCCATGATGGTCTTTCCTAGACCAGTCGGTATATGAATAATGGCGTTTCTACCCTCTTTGTCTGATTTCTGTAAGAGTTTTTTGCCTCGATTTGTGGGAAGTTTAGTGAATACTCTTGTTTTTTCTCCTCTGAAGGAAATGTCGCCGACTCAAGTTCAGCACATGTCTCCAAAAATGTAGAAGCACACATAGGCTCGTCGGTCAAACGACCACCTTTGACAATCGTTTGAATATCTGTTGTGATACGACTGTGTTCAGTTCGCAACAGATGTAGATCGAGGTTCTTGCCGCTGAGGATCGGCATAGCGAGAAAGGTAGCAAGTGTACCATATCCGATGGATTGACCCTCTCCATAATACTTCGCTTGACCAACGATATCAAAGGATGGCTCTGTGATATCGATCCCTTTGTCGTTAATAGGGAATCCGGCGGCTTCCTTTTGACGAGGTGTTAGATCCTTCCATACGTAGAAGGGCTTCTTGTGGAGCAATGTCATATAGATTGCGGAATAGTACTCGAACTGTACAGCCCTCGTCATCGGAGCATGATGCTTTCCCAAGTCGTGGATCTGTCTTTCTAGATAAGCAAGGTGTGTCTCCATTTCAACCATATCGCGTTGTATCTAATACGGAAGCGTAGGAAGCCCTTAAGCCTCTATCTGATCAGCCCCACCCAGAAAAAAATCGACGCCCCTCCAGCACATAAACCCTTCCATCATCTCCCGCTTACCATGTCTGCCACTACCGCCGTCACTGCCGCCACCGCCTCCTACTCCAACGAGGTCACTCGTTGTCCCGCCCTGATCCAACAGGGTCCGAAGAAGGGCCAGACCTGTGGAAAGAAAGCCATCGGTACGTACTGCGTCAAACACGCTCGTCAAGCCATTCAGGACAAGGCAGTTGCCGACGCTGTCCGCTACTGCGATGTGGCCCGTGGATGCTTCGTGGTTCTCGATCCGCATCAGAACAAGTGTACGGCCTGTCTCCATAAGGCCCGCATTCAAGAGCGCAAACGGAACGACAAGAAGCGCGCCGATCCGACGCTTTGCCTGGACTGTGGCAACACGCTGACGCCCGAGACTCAGGCGAAGGGGAAGCGCGATCGTGGTCTGCGCCGTTGTGCGCCATGCTATGAAAAGCTGCTGAAGGTGGAGGAGAAGCGCCCGCCTCGCCAACGCAACTACAAAGCGGAGGCCTTCGCCAACAAACATGTGATCTGGAACCACTACGTGAAGAGTGCCAAGAAGCGCGGGATTCACTTCGAGCTGAAGAAGACGGACTTTGAAGCCATGATTGTGGCGCCGTGCTACTACTGCCAGCATCAGACGCCTGGAGAGGTGAACGGGATCGATCGGCTGGACAACCAGCAGGGCTACGTCGAAGGGAACACGGTCGCGTGTTGCTCGACATGTAATGACGCCAAGGGTACACAGCATCCGATGGAATTCATCGACAAGCTCTGTGCCATCCAGGGATATCGTGGCGGTGTTCCGATCACAGCCGAGGCAGTAGAGACATGGAAGGCCACTTATCTCTCAAGAATCGTACCGAGTTACCGCACGTATACCAAGAGCGCGAACGCGCGCTCCATCCCCTTCCAGTTGACAGAAGAACAGTTCGCGGCGATTGTACAAGCGCCGTGCTATCTCTGTGGTCTCGAGAGGTCCGATCGCAACCACAATGGCATTGACCGAGTGAACAACGCGGAGGGCTATACCCTGGACAATGCCAAGGCGTGCTGTGGTCACTGTAACCTTATGAAGCGATCGATGGAGCTGGCTGCGCTCTATCGAATCGCTGAACGCGTGGAGGCTCGTCGTGAAGTGCTCGCAACGGCACTGGCAGGACGGGAGATCGCTGCGCGCACCTCGAAAGTGGCCGGTCGAGCGCGTGTAGAGGAACCTGCGACTGCGGCACCGGTGCCAATGGAATATAAGTCACTGGAGGAGGAGACGCCGCAGAAGGTCATGTCGAAAGAGATTCCGCAGTTGGAGAAAGCGGCGCCTGTTGCGGCAGCCGCACCAGTCCCCAAGCAATGGAAATCCACCAACATCTACCGAGCCATCCAGCAGAATCTAGAGAACGAATACAAAGCGTTCTGTGAGGAGAGCAATGACATGACATTCCTCCCCACGTGGTCAATGGATTGGGCTACCTTTGTGCTCTCTGTCAAGGGACGCAGCGAAGCGGAAGCGCTCCCCGTCATCACCGCCTTTGTCGAGAACTTGCGACGCATCCGACATAACAAGCTGTGCTATGACCGCAATGCGGGTATCGTGGACAAGGTCGACCGTCAACAGTGGCCCGCGACAACGGTGGTCCGTGCCTTCCTTGACGGGAAGATCGCGGGATTTAAAGCGTTCATGGAAGCGACGGGCGAGGATCCCGCGGATCCAAAGTGGGTGAAGCGCTGGACGGGCTTTGTCCAGTCACTGGAGGACGCAGGTGATGCCGAAAAGATGAAGACGCTCTGTAGCAAGTTCATGACCGCGCAGCGCACGAAGCGCTACCGCGCATCAAAGGCACTGAAGGCGTAAGGGGTTACTGGCGGGCTGTGAGGGTCTTTTTTATGGGAGTCATCGTCTTGCTTTACCGTTTGGTAGAGCAAGATGGAGGTCGGTCGGTGTCGTCCGAGGCCGGACAGCGCTGACTTTGCTTATGAATATTCATAAGCAAACGATAGTATCTCCGCGTATCAACAATGTCTATAAAGTACACAGCCTGTATGGGTACTTTATAGACATACACCTTGACATTTATCATCCATACATATTGCTTTTAAAACCAATGAAGGATACTCGTTTCATGACTCCGCGAGCGCTGTAGCTGTACGGTATTGCTCCAGGTTGGACAGCAAAATCCCACACTCTAAATAGATCCATGGCCGCCCGCGCATCCGCGACCATCTACAATGTGCTCGACGTGAACGAGGACGAGGACCCCGAAACCGCCCGCGCTTCCGCGATCGACGAGAATATCATCTATGACGAAAAAGACGAGAACGTACATCCACTGGATGAGTTCCCCATGACGCCCGACGACGACTTTAGCGTTTTCCTCCTGCTCGACATCCCGAGACCGGAAAATGAAGCCTATCGACGTGCGATGGCCGCCAACACGTCCCGAATGACACGCAACGAACTCCGGTCGCATCGCAAGGACCGCAAGAAGATGAAGACGCAGCGCAAGAAGGGCCTCGCGGAGCGCATTAAGATGTTTCAGGACCTCTACGACAAGGGTGATCCCACGATCCTCTCTAATCGGTACAAGGAGATGGTCGAGGCGGGTCTCGTACGTTTCTTCCGAGCGGGTTACGAGAAGTATTGGAATAAAGGTGTACCTGCGGAGGACGCGGTGGTTCTTGCGGAAATCCGTCGCCTGGTCACGAAGTACAATCTGCTTATTAGCGGTGGGTTCATTCTGAAGAATTTGGGGCTGAGCGAGGAGGGTCTTTCGGATCCGTCGGTGGACATCGACATTTTTATCCCATCAAACACACCGGTGAAGCATCCCGAGTTTTACGAGACGATGGCCAAACTTTTTAATGCGGATCGTAAGAGAACGAAGAAGGGACGTGAAGACTGGGTCGTCAACCGTTTCATGACGGAACGCTCCCATGGTCGTGGTCTGAATCACTTTCGCAGCCGTAATATCTTTTCCGTGTACTCGTTTGAGCGTGATGTGGGCAAGGGGGAAGATGTCTATGCGAAGATGGACTTGGTGCGTCCGTATGAGGGAACTAGTTCGTCCAAACTGATCCGCAACTTTGACATGTCGATCTGTATGAACTGGTACGATGGACGTCATCTGTATGCGATGGATCCCGCGGCGATTTTCAAGCGCGCGGCAGGACACTTCAACGTTAAATACAACCACCTGCTTTTTAGTAGCCCTGATTCTCCTCACTACAAACGATACCGTGACCGTGTGCTGAAATACATGCTACGAGGATACCGCTTGCGGTACATGGATACCTCCACGGGTGAGTTTGTCGAGATGCGCCCATCGGACTTTCCGAACGCCATCGAGCGTATGAACGATCCACAGCGTGTGAAGTACTATCGTGAACATCCAAACGAGCGCCCTGCCAACTTCTCTGTCAAGGGCCTCCACTTGTCGAATGGAATGATCGTCAAAAAGTTATCGGGTCCAACGAGCTATTACTACTTAAAGCCGCCGACTGCGCTGTTCGAGGCGTATCGTGCGAAGGGATTTGATCTTCCGCTCGTCATGCTTTTTGGTGATTTTCATCAGTCTCTTCAAGGGATGTGTTCGCCGTGTAACATGAAGAAGGGATGTATGTCCATCGCATCCCCAGAGTTTTTAAAGGAAATGGACACGCTTGCGAAGGATACTCCCGTCGACTTTTTTACAGAAAGTTCGATGAGTTTCGGGCATGTGTACGATCTAAGTGGTCAAGGAGTTCTCTTCGATCTCTTGATCAATCAAGTGGTGAAGTATTGCCATCGTGTTCCCAAACGCACCACCGACGAGTACAGCTTGAAGTGCCCGACGAGCATGATGAGATGGCATTACGCTGATGCTCGGGTTATGAAACAATTCATTGAAAGTATTCCTATGATTGTATATAACTATTTAGGGGATATAACCAGGCGAAGTATAATAGATAAGAAGGTGATGACCTTTTCGCAGTATATACAACAGCACTATCCCTACCTGGATGAATCCCGTCGAGAGGAATGGAGCAATACCTATCTGCGTGCTTCGCTTGAATATTTTGATACAGTGTATGACTTTGAGATGCCATCCTTTCCTGAGCCTCCCCTCGAATATGTAACGGACATTATAAATGGCATAGCCGATATGAACTATGAACGATCCAACTTAGACTATGCGACAGATATGGAGCCCGCCGATCCGTCTTTTGATCAGATCCTTCAAAGAAAAGCGCCGATCCTTCTTCCCTATTCTGCGCCCTTATCACGATATGCGAATACATTATATCGTTATCGACAAGCCGATGATCCAGATCTATATGATGTGATTGTTGACTATATCGTTCACGTTGGAAATCATGTAGTACGTATGGTTAATCGTTTATTTCGCTTGATTACTTCCGCGACACCCGTCTTACCCAGCGGAATTTTAAAACAGTTACGCAAGATTCCTCTTCCCGAATTTCAATCGATCGATTTCTGGAAAGATCAGTATATTAAAGGTATATTCTATGATGTAAATTATATACTGAATTTAGTTGCTTTTTTTATATCCGAGATTAACAAATCTACCTTTAAATCAGATCTCGCCTATTTACGCAACGCCCTTTCTAGCCTATCACCTAGAATTGAATCGAAACATGTACGAATCAGTGAATTTATAGTTACGAAATATAATATCGATGTATCGGCGACTATTCTAGACACATATACTCTGGCTCGTCTATTTAAAGAACCAACCGACGGTGTATCGCCCACAATGGTCTTTGGGTTTTTTGGAGAGTATCATACGATGAACATGGTACGCTTTTTAAAGGAAATCGGATACGAGCTACGCTCGAAAAATTTCCAAACGGATGCATATCAAAATCCAAATTTTCGCTGTATCACCATCGACGATTACCTTCCTCTAATGGAGGATGTCCGTCAGCATCACGAACTCCGATTCCAAGGTCAGAATGCGCGTAAGAATCGTTATACGGCCAAGCTACGAAATGAACAGCGTCTGCGGTCTACTGTTCGTTCCCAGCCGAATGCATCGAATCAATTGATCGATAAATGGAAGAAGGCGTACCAGCGTACCATTTCTAACTTTGTAAATACCAGCGAAGAAGAAGCATTCGGCGAAATGGCGAGAATGAACAACAGCCTGTTTCAAGGGGGTCGACGTAAAACTTATTTCTCCTAAGTAGAGATGACTTAGATTGCTCGCACCCATCGTCCGAGACCCCAAGGCCTCACGCGCTTTCTCAAGCCCGAGAGCCCTTGCTATGATGATTCTGGTGAAGGTGGACGTACGGTACTTTTTCCCTTTACCTACGCCAATGGCGTGCTCGACATTAGCTACGCCGGCAACACCTTCGAAGCCGACATGGTGACATCGCTGAATAATTCACCCTATTCAGAGACCGATACGGCAGTTCAAGTGTTGGGTGGGCCACATCTCGTGACCGCGTTGGGAGAGAACTTTAAGGCGTATGTTCGCGCGTGGCGCGATGGTAGCATCGACGCGGGTTCACCGATCGAGATCTACATTCGTCCCCAGGTCATTCGCGTCCAAGAAGCCCAGTACGAGCATGTGGATGCGAGTAGCGGGTCAGCGTACAAGATCAGCACTCTCCCGCCTGCCAGCGACACGTACCCTACTGGTGCCCCCATCAATACCTACCAAGCCAAGTACGTCTTTCAGACACCTCTGACGTTTACCATTGTGGAGAGCGGTATCACCCAATACATCACCTTCCGTACGAAGATGGATCAAGAGTAAATACACACAACCGAACGGATTGTATTTAGCGCGTGGTCCGACTCTTCCGACTCTTGCGCCCCTTGCGACTCTTGCGCCCCTTCCGACTCTTGCGAACCATCCGACGTCCACCTGCCGCAGGCGCCGTTCGAGGCCATTCGGGTTCGTTTACTGGCTCTTCTTGAACTGCGTTCGCTTGGGCATTCTCTTGATCATTCGCTTGGTCCGCATTCGCTCGAGCATTCGGAGGCCATACACCGCCGTCATCATTTTCATTCATGCCAAGGAAGACCAGTTCATTCGGTTCATCGGCTCCACCACGGCGCCCTTTGCGAGTCTTACGAGCGATACGAGCCATCTACTCTTTGTCGAGAAAACTCATCGTCCTCTCCAGACTTTGAAGAGCGCGGCGTCGTATCCGGCCTGTTCCAGTGTATATCGCGCCGCGGAGAAGCCCCCCGCAGGCCAACCGGTTTGAAACGCACCTGGATACGCCATGATGTCTCCAAAGGTGCTCGCCTGCTGGACGCATTCTACGGAAAACACCAAGCCTACCAGACGTTCCGCCATCTCCCGATCACGGCGATTACGGATCATCATGGGCATGACCGAAAAGAGACGGTACGCTTCTTCAATGCGTTGGACGACCTCCAATGAGACCGTCATCGCAACGCCGAAACACGCCTTCCAAGGCTGACCCTGATCCAAGGCATCGGCGAGCTTCTTGGGATTGCGAAGCGAGGGTAAGAACGCTTGAAGACGGTGCACGACGGTGGTATCCTTGTTCTCAAAATACCAGTGAAAGCGCGCGTCGGTGTCGACTTCTTCGGGACGGAACGGGCGATATAGAAACATGGTGTCGTGGAGGAAGATCATGCGATCCGCCCAACGGTACTGTAAGTAGTAGTAGTAGGGCAGCGTCTCGCCCGCCCCCGCATAATCGCTCTGGAGAATCTCTGTGTTGTACAACTTGCCGTTCACCGTGTTGATCGCGGAATTGTCGTCGATGATCACAATCTTATTGGTGTAGTACTTGCGAATAGACCCATAGGAGGCAAGCCATAGTTCGTTATCTTTGGAGGTGCGCAGGTGTCGTAAGATGACAAAGACATAACTCTTTCCGCCGACCGCCAGTTCTTTCGCGTCGGGTCCGAGGGGTGGCGGACCGGAAGGGATAGGGTCCGCCTTTGCCCTTGCCTTTGGCTTCGCTGCTTCCGAGGGATAGTGGACGGGGTTACGGGATTCGAAGGCGGTGGGGAAGGCGTTGAAGGCGGGCATTCCAGCAGAGCCAAAGGCGGGCATTCCAGCAGAGCCAAAGGCGGGCATTCCAGCAGAGCCAAAGGCGG